>OLZV01000434.1_pt1 | contig 18185 bp, 18 predicted proteins | sample 1644531 | NCBI WGS metagenome assembly OLZV01 (sample SAMEA103958115, study PRJEB25191) | human gut metagenome | biome: human-associated habitat [ENVO:00009003]; feature: intestine environment [ENVO:2100002]; material: feces | place: Germany | collected 2013/2015
CTTTTACCTCGTTGATGTCCGTCACATATTTTAGGATAGAGTTCACTACAAGGTCGGCACGCCGCTCTGCCACCAAACCGCTGAGGGTGTACAGATTAGACAGTTCGTTTTTGTCGTATCCGCCCGTGCGCCATTTCAAGCTGCTCAAATCTGCCGTGTCGGTCACACCGAAATATTGGAAGGGACAAAGTAGTTTCCGGTCAATGGCCTCCGGCAGACGGATCTCGGCGGCAATGCGCCCGCCGAAATAGTCCAGAACGCTTTTGCCGTCCATACGTTCCGGGGTAGCGGTCAGCCCCAGCAGGATCTTCGGTTGATAATATTCCAGCAGCTTCTGATAAGTGGGTGCAGCTGCATGATGGAACTCGTCTACAACGATGTAATCGTAAAAATCTGCTGCCGTTTTGGCGGCAAGCTCCTGAGAATTGAAGGTCTGGATGGAAACAAACAGATGATCAATGCTGTCGGCTTTGTGGCTGCCCACATACAGTTCGCCGAAATTGGCATCCTTCAGTACCGCCCGGAAGGTGTACAGGCTCTGCTTCAGGATCTCCTCCCGGTGTGCCACAAACAGTAGACGGCAGGGCTGCCCCGGATGCTGCCTGCAGAAGCGCTTGTAATCCAGTGCAGAGATCACAGTTTTGCCGGTGCCGGTGGCGGCGACTACCAAGTTGCGGTTGTAACCCCGAACGGTGCGCTCGGCATCCAGCCGGTCCAGAATTTCCTGCTGGTAGGAATAGGGCAAAATATCCAGGGTATAGATTCCGCTGTGGTCGGTCTCGCTGTATTTTTCAGCCTTCAGGGCGCGGGTCAGCCGTTCCCGCTGCCCTTCATCGTAATATTCAAACTCGCTGGAGTTCCAGTAGCTTTCAAAGGTGGCTGCGATCTTTTCAATGGTCTCCGGCAGGTCCTTTCGGGTCACCTTGACGTTCCATTCCAGACCGCTGGAAATTGCCGCATTGGACAGGTTGGAGGAGCCTACATACGCCGTAGTAAAACCGGTGTCCCGGTAAAACACATAGGTCTTTGCGTGGAGCCGGGTACGCTTGGTGTCGTAGCTGACCTTGATCTTTGTATTGGGCAGCGCGCGTAGCTCCTCAATGGCTTTTACGTCCGTAGCGCCCATATAAGAGGTGGTGATGATGCGCAACTCACCGCCGCTTTGCGCAAACTGCCGCAGCTCGTCCATGATGAGGCGCAAGCCGCTCCACTTGATAAAGGAGACCAGCATATCAATGCGGTCGGCGGAAACGATCTCCTTTTTCAGCTCCGTGTACATCTGCGGCTCATGGATAGCGCCGGTAAACAGGGAACTTTGCGCAAGGGACGTTTCCGGCCGCTCGATGTCCTTGGCAGCTTTTCCGGCGGCAAGGCGTGGGTCATTTTTCCATAAAAGCGCAAGAAGCTGCTCTGCCTGCCGGTCAACGCCCAGTGCGGCAAAGTCAGCTTCTTTGGTGGTCGTCTGGATGATGCTCACGATCTGGTTTGCCAGCTCGATCTGTGCTTCGATGCCGCCGCCGTTGTCCTGTACGTTGTCAAGGCCCTTCTGCACAACTTCGGTCAGGTACTGTGCCAATACCTTGGAGGCTTCGGCCGTGTCGATGGGCGCAGTGGACTTGCAGGCTTCCGGAACTTCCGAAAGTTCGCGGTTCAGCGCATTGTTGATGACCTGTTCGTACAGTCCGGGGTGCAGCATGATGACACTTCCTTGCAGTTTTCTTCTATTATAGCGCGGACAAAAGCCCTATTCAATGCTCACAATACGGATGAGACATTGCTTAACCACTCAAAAAGAACAATAAACAGGCAGGCTGCTGACATATTTCTGTACTAATCTCTGGAAAGAAGTCAGAGAGGTGCAGCTGTGGTCTCTGCTGCGTAGATGGCGGCAAGGACTACGTGCGGCGCGTTATCAGGACCACCGAAGGCGGAAAATATGAGGACTACTGCGAAGAACTTTCAGAGTGGGTGGAAGTTCCTGACCCGGACGATGATGACTGAACTCAAATGAACAAGACCCACAGATTGGGATGAGCATCCAATCTGTGAGTCTTGTTGTATCCATTAGCCGATACTTGTTGATACCAATTGATATCAATATACTGAAAACCAACAAAAAGTCAAGTAAATAGGACTGCTTTAGCCCTTACTTAATGCGGATTCCCTTAAAATTGGCCGTATTTTAAGGGAAAGATGGAGCGATTAAGGGATTACTTCAACCGCAGGTACACAGTTGATTTGCCTGCTCCCACGCGTTTCAACTCGCCGTTTTCAACGAGTTTCCGCAGGGAACCCTCAATGGAACTAAGGCTCAGCGAAGGACAGAGTTCCCGGATATCCTGCTTGGTAAAGCGCCCGATCTTGTTCTTCGTAGCATTCCGAACAACTTCAATGGCTGGAAGTTTTGTTTCCACGAGGGCAAAGCGTTCTTCAAAATCGCGGTATGCAGAGAGAATGGTTCCCAAAATATATTTGATGAATGGAACAACATCCTCTGTGCCCTCGTACCATCCGCTTTGCGCCTGCGCAAGAGCGGAATAGTAGAGGTCTTTGTTCTTGGCAATCTTGGCTTCAAGCGAGATGTATTTCCCGACATAGAAACCGTTCTGATACAGCACCAGGGTCGTGAGAAGGCGGCTCATCCGGCCATTGCCATCGTTGAACGGATGAATACAGAGAAAATCATGGATGAACACAGGAATTGCGATCAATGGTTCTACTTCAAAGTTCCCGATCACACGGTTATATTCTTCGCAGATTCGGTCAAGAGCCGCTGGCGTTTCATAGGGAGCCAACGGGGTAAAAAGAACTTCGCTATGGCCATCGGGATAAGTTGCGCTGATATAATTCTGCACATTCTTTGTTCGTCCTGCGATGGGGTTGTTCATATGACTGTACAAGACCTTATGCAGCTGCAAAATATAATTCTGCGTAATCGGAATCACATCAAAATTTTCGTGAATGAGGTTCAGGACATCACGGTATCCTGCAATCTCCTGTTCATCCCGGTTGCGCGGTGTGGTTTTTTCTTCCACGAGCTGCTTGATTCGAGTGCTGGTGGTCACGATTCCCTCGATGGCATTGGAGGCCTCGGTGCTTTGCACCTTTGCAATCTCGACCAGATGTTCCAGTTCTTCAGGACGCTGCTTCAGATAAAGTTCCTGCTTACCCGCTTCTTTATAGATTGCAGCAATATAGCCGAGAATCTCGGAATCCCATTTTTGCTCTTTGATTTTGGAGTAATTGAATGCTCTCATGCCCTTACCGCCCTTTCTTTCCCTTAAAATATACTACATTTTAAGGGAAAAGCAAGGCGATTAAGGGATTCTGCTCTAAAAAAGCTGGACATCGAGAAGAACAAGTATATACGGCGACAAACGCTGACTTAAAGTGAAGGGGAGGTGAGCTCTGCCCTAACAATGATATAAATGATACTAATTGGTGTTAGCAGGCTTCTGATATTCGGCCATGATCCTTCTTGCCCTACCGCGCGTGGTATCCTCAAAGGTCTCATCTTCGCTGAAGCGCAACCAGAAAGGGTCTTCCATCAGGCAGGCATTGGTGCGCTTGACGATTTCCCACGCATTGTAGTCTGGCAGGCCCATCATCGCCAAAATCTCTTTGCAGTCCATCCGATTTTGGGGAAAGATGCGCTTTTTGGCCCACACGACTACATCGACCAACGGCACTTTGCGGCTGTTGCCGATAAAGAGGTTCAGAGGCAGGTCATACTGCGGCACCCCCTCATTGGCGCAGAGATACTGCCCATCGTCGCTTAAATGAGCGATTTCCTTTTCATCCATCATCAATTTCAGGTAGGCCATTTCATCACCCCATGGCAGATTTCAGGTAGTGCAGACGGTATTTCAAGTACTGGCGGATCGCGGACGCTCTTTTTTCGCTCAGCAAGGCGAGAATCGGAGAGATTGCCTGAATGATCTCCTGATACAGTTCGTCCAGATCACGCACAGGCAGGACGGGTTCATCCACCAGCTTGATCTGCTGGGTATGGCGACTGCGGAACGGTTTGGCTTTATCGAATTGGTAGCGGAGCTTGGTGTCGGTCAGTTCTTCGTCCGTTGCCCACGCAAGCAGACTGCCGCCGTTATCGTAGATTGGTGGAGCATAATTCGAACTGTTTCGCACAATAACGTCAAAATTATTCTCGTGACGGTCCTCGTTTCCGATAAAGGCATCGAAGGCCAGCATCTGATAAAGCCACGGTTTGCCGTACAGTTCAACAGCGTACTGAAACAGTGCATCCAGTGAGGCAGCCTGCCCGCTGGTGAGAAAATACGCATCGGCCATATCTGCAAAGTGGTAAAGTTGCTCATCATCTGTTGTAAATTTGGGACAGACGCTGACCACATCGCAGGAATAGGTTTGAATGTCAGGAAATAGTCTGGCAGGCATCAGGGAATATTCCACATGAGGAAGCTTCAGCACCTCTGCAATCAGCGATGCCATGACTTCGGAATAAGGCTCATATCCGGCTGTTCCGGCTTCGGTGATGGAGTTTCCCTTGACCATGACAAGCTGGCCATCCACGCGATACCAGCCCTTTGAAAGCATCCCGCGGCTCGTCCGGGTTTCGCGCTTTTCCACTAGCTGAATGTTAGAAGGCATTTCGATTGGGCTCATGGTATCACACTCCTTTGCTTAATTATACCATGTTCGGGCGGATAGACAAGAAAAATTATTGAGATACGATTTTTTGAAGACTGCTCTTTTGTTGTGCTGTCGAATCTTGCATGGCATGGAAATGTGCACTGTTGTTATTGCATGGCTTTTTGAATTTGTTTCAAAATTGTCCTGTCGGCCGGGATCCATTGCACGGAATCCAACTCATCTTTTGTCTGCCAGCGCGCAGCCTCGGCTTCTTTTAGAACGAGTTCACCGGAGACGACTGTACACCAGAAGCAGTCCATGGAAAGATGAAATGTCGGATAATCGTATTCGATGGTGCCGATCTTGTTATGCACTGCAATTTCCGTATCCAGTTCTTCTTCAATCTCTCTTTTCAGCGCCTGCTGTGGCGTTTCACCCGGTTCGATTTTTCCGCCCGGAAATTCCCACTGGCCTTTGTAGTCACCATGGCCGCGGGCGGTAGAATAAATTTTATGTTTTACATGGATGGAGTCGCAGATGACAGCGGCAACAACGCGGACAGTTTTCATGAAACCCTCCTATTAAATTTCTGGAATACCGCATGATAGCAAATAGCGGTAGGTTCCGTCGTAAAGTGCAGGAATGCGACTTTGATCTTCTTGGGAGCCTTCGGGAATGTATATGACCAACCCCTGACGCGCTCTTGTCAAAAGAACCCGATAAGCATTTTTCTGATATTGCTGGCGTTGTTCTATGTTGGTATGGTTCCAGCGAGTTCCACGGAATCGAAAGTAATCAAAATCGCCATTTATATAGCGAAAATCCGCATCCCATGCCACAATGGCGTAATCCACTTCCAAACCCTGCACCTTAAATTCAGATGCGGCCACCTCTAAGTAGTAGGAAGAATCAACATGATCTTTTCCCTTTAAAAACCAGTTGACATGGTCGATTTGAGTGGGAACCCAAATGCCTGCGCCACGGAGTCGTTTCCCCTCCGAACTTGCCAAGAGACCATATCGTTCGGTGCCGCGGGCATGGGATTTTACCCATAGCTTTGCCGTATCAAAATTTCGTGTTAATACGATGGGATAGGAAGATTGGAGTTCTTGACATAAGTCAGCGGCTTGCTGCGGATGATTGTCAAGAAGTGCTTTTATAAATGCGGAAAGTTTATCACTTCTAAAAGATCGAAGTGATACCCCTAAATGGAGTTCTGGAACAATGTTACAGTCCAAATTTTGGAGGGAATTTCCAATAGAGGCAGTTCCAACATATTCAGAATCTGTCATTTTGTCCGAAATATAAACTTTCCAATCCGGAAAATGTTCTCTCAATGCTAGGAACCAATCTTGAATTCCTGCTTCGCCGGTATAAATTTCCTGACCACCGCCAACGAGGCAGACGATAACGGCCCAATCCTTATGCCGGTCCATAATACTGATAAGAAATTCCGGCTCGGATTGGTTGAAGTCTGTGACGTTTTTCTTCCGTTTCATAAAATTGGATAGACTGGGTGCATCCCACGCACGTTGGGCTTCGTCAAAGATAGCTACTTTTTCTTTGGGAGCAGAAGCAGTTATCATGGCATCGTCTCGAAATTTATGGATAATCTGAATAAAAGTCTTTGCCTCGCGCTCTGCAGTTTTAAGAGGAATGTGATTGCGCTCGGCACGGTCTTTTGACAATGCGGCTTGCAAAACATCTACCAGCGGGCCGTTTCCGGAAAGGAAAACTGCGTGCTCGTCGGTTTCAAACCGATGTCGTGCATTTGCAATGTTCAATCCTGCAAGAGTTTTTCCTGCGCCCGGAACACCGGTAATAAAACAAATCCCCTTTTCATGGAAGCGCTTACAGTGGTCGATGATGCGATTAATAGCCATTGTAGTGGCTGTTAAATTTTGAGCACCAGCATCATTCCGCGAGAGATCATATACAGAATGATTCCGGTACATAGCCTGCGCTGCCTCGATAATGGTAGGCGTTGGGGCATACCGAGCATTCTGCCATGTGGATAATGAGAGAGGTGCATCATGTAGGATGGAAAGTGTAGCGGTGATAGCAGTGGCGATGCTTTCTTGACTACAATGCAAAGGCATGGAAATCTTATCGTGCATCAACTGGATGCTGACGGGCTGAACGGCCCCTTCCGTGGCAACGACAATTGGAATAAGATAACGGTCTTTGCTGGCTTCGTGGAAATACTTAAGGTCAAGCGCGTAATCGGTTACTTGATCATCGGCATTCTTTGTGTATTTGGAACTTCCGACTTTAAATTCAAGTAAAAAGATAATGCCATCTATAATACAAATCGTATCAATGCGATGTCCGATGCGGGGAATCGTATACTCAAAAGAAATTTCCCCTTCTGGATAGTCGGTCAGTTGATTTTGCAGAATTGAAATTTCCTTTAACCATGCATTTTTCTGCTGGTCCGTAGTTTTGAATTCATCGTGAACCATCAGTTCCCCTAAGATCGAAGTTGGATTGGTGGATATAAAATCTTTGATGGTGGAAAAGTAATATTCGCGATTCATAAATTTCCCCCAAATGTATTCAATGGCAGGATGAAAGAGCTTCAAATACAGCTTTTTATCTTCATTATACCATGTTCGGGCGGATAGACAAGAAAAATCATTGATACACGATCTCCCTTACCACCACTTCCTCCGCCTGTGCTTTCAGCCCATTCATGTGCGCCACCCAGAGAAGCTGTGCGCGCTCTTTGTCCGGCGCGGGGTACTTGTCTAACAGAGTGGTCATCGTGCGTTCCAGCCACGCGCAGGCCGTTTTCTGGACATCCTGCAAATGCGGCCAGAGCGTACCGTTCAGCAGCATCCGGTTGTACAGCACAGGACGCTGATTCTTGAGGTAGACCAGCCGCATCCGGCCATACTTGCCCAGCGGTTCGGTATCATCGGTCTGCGGCAGGGTGAGCAGGGGCAGCTGATACTCCCCAACCTGTGCGTAATGGATCTCGGTGCGGACGGCGTTCGTGTTCTTCATGGAAATTCTCCTTTGCATTTTCAACAGGTGTTGCGTTCTTTGTGGAAAACAGCGCTTACTTCTTCCGATTCTGTGCGGTCAGCCAGTTGCCCTGCGCCTGATAGTAGTGCTCCATCGTGGTGGGGGCGTTCAGGATGGTGGTGCGCAGATAGGCCATGATGTTCTTGATGGGCTGGGTGGTGTTGGACATCACATCGAAGATGTACTCAACGTGCTGGCTGGTCAGCTTGTCCAGCCGCAGCCGGATGGCTTTGGTGGTCTGCGGCTGCTTGCCGACATACTGGGTCTGCCGTGGACAGCAGTACATCTCCACAATGTTGTCCAGCAGTTCCTCCAGCTTGTCGGGGTCGTACCGCTGGGCAAGAGTGTCGATCTCCAGCCGTTCCCGGAACTCCTCCCGTACCTGTGCTTCCATCTGGTCAAAATCTGCGGATTCGTCTGTCTGCCCTGATAGATTAGTACTTTGTCTTTTAGTATTTTGTTTATTAGTATTTTGTTGCGTTGCCTTTTCCAAATTGGGCTCAGCCAAATTTGGAAAATCCAAAAATGGTGAAGAACAAGGTTTCATGCGGCTTTTCGGACTTTTGGATGCGGACGGGTTCGACGGCCCGCCTTCCTTGCCGGGAACGGCAGGAGCGTCCTCGACAGGCGATTCGTAGACCTGATAATCGTAGTCGATGATCTGCCCTTTGGCATTGCGGACTTTCTGACGGCGGACGTAGCCGTGTTCTTCCAGTTCCAGAACAGCGGTGCGTACACTGTCCAGACCATCCTTGCAACCAACGGTCAGTCCCTTCAGGCTATAATCCCAATCGTCCGGCAGGGAGAGCATATAGGACAGCAGTCCCTTGGCCTTCAGGGACAGCCTCTTATCCTGCAGGTGGTGGTTGCTCATGACGGTGTAGTTGACATTTTTATTGACGCGGAATGTTGACATGGCGGCTTCCCTTTCAGCCCAATGCGGGCAAGAGAAAACGCAGCATCTCCCGGCTTTCGGGAAACGCTGCGTTCAGACAGGGAAGCCTGCTGTGAGCTGGCACAGCAACGGCAGCACTGCATATTTCTAACGGACATCTAACACAACTACACCTGAAATGCAGCCGCTGACGGCCTGTGTGAAAAAGGCTTTTTCTAACGTCATTTCGCAAAAAGCGGCTGATTTTTGCCTGCAAATTGCGGTGTGACGTGCCTTTTTTGAGGTTGCAAAAATGCCCTCAGCTGCCAATGACAGCCGCGAGGAACCAGCTTCATCCAACAATTTCAAAGACTCGAAATGCGATAGGCCGGGAGACCGGTGCCAGGGTTCGACTCCCTGATGCTCCGCCAAATCGAATGGACAGATGAATTTTATTCGTCTGTCCATTCTTTTTTGCCGGAACATCGCCCGTCCACCCTGTCTTTGGGGCGTATGGCATCATGCTGACGCATTGCCATAGCCCAGCCCTTCCAGCATCGCCTGTGCAGACGAGAGCTTGGAAGCGTAATCGAGGTGGGCGTAGATTAAAAGCACAAACTGCTATAAACTACTTCATTCCCCTTCTTTTTCGCTGTTTACGATAGCCTGCACCTTGGTGGGCAGACCATAGATGCTGATGAAACCGGTGGCATCGCTCTGCTTGTAGTCGCCGCCTGCGGCAAAGGTGGCGATGTCCTCACGATACAGAGAGTACGGCGACCAGACCCCTGCATTGATGAGGTTGTGTAAAAAGTGTTCTGCATATAGCAGCAATATGAAAGCAGTATTTCACAGCGGGGCATTATGAATCTATAATAGGTAGTTGGAAATAAACAGAAAGAGGGTCTTTTTGATGGCAACGATATTTCCAAGAGAAGAAAAGGCAGAGGCACTGTTCGGGGAGATCCTGAAAAATCCAGAAGCCTGCCACCGCCTGATGGATACCTTCAACGACTCGCTGGACATGGCAGACGTACTGGATGCGCCGACCGTGAGTGCACAGCAGTTTGCCGCAGCGCTGTTCAATGCCTACGAGAACAAGGATCTGTCTGCCTTTCTGATGGCGATCTGCCAGCACAGTATGTTTGACCTGCTACGGAACGCTGCCCTGATCCCGTTCAAATTCAACGCCGATGGTCAGCCGAACCCGGTGATCCTGACGGATGATGCCGGCGTTCTTTTGCCGAACAACAAATTTGCCGTGAGCAGCAAAGTATACGACCGGTTCATCCGGGTGTTCCAGAAGCAGGAAAAGGTAAAAATGTACCTTGCCAGCGGCTACTGCAAGTATCACGGCTACGACGAAGGCTCGATGGATGTGGTGGAGTACCACTACAACCAGCATTTGGGGCTGCTGCTGATCTACGAACTGCCGGACACCGTGAAGCAGAAGGTAACGGAAGCGGAGGCCTACTCCACCGTCTGGGATATCCAGATGAAGCTGCAGCACGCACTGCCCCGTTCCGTGGTCTACTATGGACAGGATACGCTCAAGGACGGCGGAACCCGCTACGATGAACTTGGCGTTTTTCTGCCGCTGGAACACTTTGCCGACCGGCTGGAACGCCATGTGGAAACTGCTACCAAGATCGTTTACGGCGAGTAAACGCCCTGTAAACGAACTCCCTTTATAAGTGCATCACAGCAAAACAAAACGCAGCGAACCGTTAAAAGATTCGCTGCGTTTTGCCTTATATGGGAGAATGGAAATGCTGCACATCAGGTGCAATAACGGAAAGTCTTGTCAGTGACAATACGGGCGAAGATCAGCCCTAACGGCAGTGCCACGATGATGAGAATGGCATCTGCAAACCATGTGGCGGAGTCCATCAGAGACAGGATGCCCAGATTATAGATGGCACGGTAGAAATACAGTCCCGGTACCATGATAACGATGGACGGCACGGTGACGGAGATGCGGGGATAACCGGCGGCGCTCTTCAGGCAGGAGGCCAGCAATCCGGACAGCAGTGCGCCCAGAAACGCTGCAACAGCGGGCGGAAAGCCCGCAAGGCTCACCAGCTCCAGCCGGAACGTGTTCGTTACCGCACCGATAAGGGCGGCGCAGACTGCCAGGTTCCGGGGACTGTTGAACATGAGCGAAAAGCCGAACACACCGCCAAAACTTGCCAGCAGCCGGAACACGATCTCTTCCGGGAGTGTCAGGCTCAGGGCAGGGAACTGCACCGGCTGCAAATGCAGCAGCAGTGCCATGATCCAAGCCGTCATGGTTGCCACCAGAATGATGAGGACGGCGTAGGCCAGACGTTCCAGCCCGGAGCGCATATCCAGCTTGGCAAGGTCGATGCCGCTGGTAATGAACGGAAAGCCCGGAATGATGAAGAGCATGGAGCAGATATACCCCGCCTCGTGCTGCGCCGATACGGCAAACAGCACCTCTGCCAGCTTCAGCAGGATGGCATACACGAGGCTTGCTGAACAGACCGACGCCGTAATGCCCAGAAACAGGGTGAAATGGTGCTTTGTCAGCTTGCACCGTACAAAGTTGCCGATGCCTGCACCGCAGAAGGCACACAGCATTTCCACAATGCCGCCGCCAAGCAGAAAGGTGAAGCAGCCGCAGGCCAGTGCAGCTGCAAAGCCCAGTGCGATGGGCGAATACAAGCCGTGGATGCGCTCGATCTCATCGAGGTGGCTGTGCAGCTCTTCGCCGGTCATAAATTTTCCTTCCCGGTCGAAGTCGTTGACGAAATGCTCCAGTCGGTTCAGCCGGGAGGTATTCACGCCCGTGTTTGTCAGACAGAGTGACTGGGTATAACACTGGTCACCGTCAAAGCAGGTGAACTCAATGGACAACAGGCCGATGTCCGCTGTTGTTGTGACTCCCAGCTCCCGCGAAAGGGTGTTCATGGAGCTTCGGACACGCCATGCGCCGGTGCCGCATTCCAGCAGCATCAGCCCGGTGCGTCCAATGACGGAGGCTTTTTCCACAAGCCCCGCCTCGGTAATGGGGACGCCCTTGCTGGCCGACGCATAGTCGTGCCAGTAGACTTCCATGTGATTTTTGATGATCTCACTTTGCCGTTGTCCCATACCGGAAAGCCTCCTTTGTGATATGGGAATGTTGCAGCTGTTTCAAGACTGCGGTGCTATTATAAGGGAAATTGCAGGGCGGGTAAAACGTATCTTGGATATGCCGGCAATGTTCGTTTGGTATTTCAAAGAAGAAAATACGTTGCGTTTTTGGCGGCGCTGCGGTAGGATAGAAAAAAACACGCCGAAAGAAAACTGCCGTGACCCTTCAACAACTCCGCTATGTCACGGCTGTTGCCGGCACCGGCACCATCAGCCATGCGGTGCAGCAGTTCTATATTTCTCAGCCCAGCCTGACCAATGCTATCCGGGAGCTGGAACAGGAAGTGGGGCTGGCGCTTTCCAAGACGGAAAGCTCTGTGGTGAGCCGGACGCTGCTGGAATATCTGAGATCCACCCGGCAGCGAAAGGATACACCGCAGATAAAATAAGAACAAATAGCAGTCATATTGAAAGACGTCCCGTCTGAAAGTGAAGGCTTTATTTTCAGGCGGGACTTTTTGTCCCCACGGTACAGGGCTGCTTGCGGCAGGCCAACTACGATATAAAGGCCATCTTCTGCTGCTTTGATGCCCGGACGGTGCGGGCGTGTCAGGAAAAGCCGTAAGAGGAACACAGGAAAACGTGACCCGGTCACAGAAAATCTAATTAGGAAATGTTATCATATAGTCACAGAAAACACCAACAACATTCCGATGGAGGATTTTAATATGAAGGCAAAGTTTTATATCTGTGAGCACTGTGGCAACCTGGTCACCACCATCCACAACGCAGGCGTTCCGCTGGTCTGCTGCGGCGAAAAGATGAAGGAGCTGCTCCCCAACACGGTGGAAGCCAGCGGCGAAAAGCATCTGCCGGTGGCAGAGCTTTCCGGCAGCACCCTCACGGTTACGGTGGGTGCGGTGGAGCACCCCATGGTGGATGTGCACCACATCCAGTGGCTCTTTGTGGAGACCGAAAACGGCGGACAGCTCCGCTATCTTACCCCCGGGCAGGCACCCAAGGCGGTGTTTGAGCTGGGCAGCGAAAAGCCGGTGGCGGTCTACGCCTACTGCAACCTGCATGGTCTGTGGATGACGAAACTTTAAGAACGAAACGGGCTCCTGCCAGTGGTTAAACGCTTGCAGGAGCCTGTTTTGGCGTGCAGCCAGAGGATTGATGCAGCGTTAAAAATATTCTGCTTGACCTTGTGCAGAGGATGAAGTAATATACTCGCAAGAAACCAACTTCCGAGTATATTGTATGCAAGTACGCTTTGAGGAGGAAATGCTATGCGTTCCGAACAGATAAGAAATCAACTGGAAATCGTGCAGGGAGACATTACCAAGCTGGACTGTGACTGCATCGTGAATGCAGCCAACCTCAGTCTGCTGGGCGGCGGTGGCGTGGATGGAGCCATTCACCGGGCAGCAGGGCCGGAGCTGCTTGCCGAGTGCCGCACCCTGCACGGCTGCCGCACCGGCGAAGCGAAGATCACCAAGGGATACCGGCTGAAGGCAAAGTACATCATCCATACGGTGGGTCCCATCTACTCCGGCACCCCGGAGGACGCTGTGCAGTTGGCAGACTGCTACCGCAATTCGCTGGAGCTGGCAAAGACCTACGACATCCACAGCATCGCCTTCCCGGCAATTTCTACGGGCGTGTATGGCTATCCGCTGGATGCCGCCACCCAAATTGCGGTGGATACAGTGACCGATTGGCTGCAAAGCCACGCCGACTACGATATGAGGGTCATCTTCTGCTGCTTTGATGCCCGGACGGCGCAGGCGTATCAGACAAAAATGGAGTAAACATTGAAATACAGAGAAATCGTGGACGGCATTTTTCTTGACCGCCCCAACCGTTTTATTGCCCATGTAGATGTGAACGGCACGGTGGAAACCGTCCATGTCAAAAACACCGGACGGTGCAGGGAACTGCTGCTGCCCGGTGCGGCGGTGCGTCTGGAAGTGTCAGACAACCCGAAACGCAAGACAAAATACGACCTTGTGGCGGTATGCAAGCAGGAACTTGGCTGGGTCAACATGGACAGTCAGGCACCCAACAAGGTGGTAGGAGAATGGCTCTCAAAGCAGGAGTTTGACCTTGTCAGGCCGGAGTTTGCATACGGAAAATCCCGCATTGATTTTTACATGGAAAAGGGCGAACAGAAATACCTGCTGGAAGTCAAAGGCTGCACATTGGAAGTGGGCGGCATCGGTTATTTCCCGGATGCACCCACCGAACGGGGCGTGAAGCACTTGCACGAGTTAGCGCAGGCACAGCGGGCAGGGTATCGGTGTGCAGTAGCCTTTGTGATCCAGATGGAAGGCATCACCGAGGTGAGGCCGAATGTTGGCACGCAGCCGGAGTTTGGCACAGCGCTGGCTGAAGCGAAAGCCGCAGGCGTGAGCGTGCTGTTCCTGCTTTGCCATGTCGGGCGGGACAGTCTGGAAATCGTGGAGCAGCGGGAAGCGTGAAAAAGGGAGGAAATGACACTCTATTTGCGTTTGTTGAATGCGGTCTCACTCGGCGGCGACAGCGACACCCTTGCCTGCATCACCGGCGGCATTGCCGAAGCCTTTTATGGGATGCCGCCTGAGTTGCAGCAGGAAACCTTGAAGCGTCTGCCGGGGGATCTGTGGGCGGCTCTTTTTCGTGCAGGTGCTTTTCTGTAAGGTGGGGAAACGTGGTATACTGAGAGCGGCAAATCGGAATTTGAAGGAGTGTTAAATATGAAATTCCCATTTTATGACGCACCAAATACAGCTACAATAACCTGTTGCCACATATTAGAGAATGGAGAACCTATTTTGTATGTATCACATGATGAAGATGATGGAATGTGGCAATTTCTATGTGGAAAAGCACATGAAACAGACGAAGCAAAGTTAGTATCCTTAAAATCAGTATTCGACTTAGATAATTCTGTTGGTATTCTAAAGGATATGCCTTGCGGTTACTATGCTGAAAGAAAAGCTCAAGATGATGAATGGAGTGTTAGAAAACGGTAACTATCAGCTCGGTCAATTCGCGTTTATCAAGGTGAACATTTAAGTATTAAAAACGGGAGTGAAACAAATGATGACCATTGCACAGATCATGGAAAAGATGATCGCCTTTTCCGAAGGGAATATCCATGACATCACGCACCTGAGCTGCGTGTGGACCTATGCCAAAACCATTGGTGAGCTGGAGGGGCTGGACGCAGACACGCAGTTTATTCTGGAGGTGGCGGCCATCACCCACGATATCGCCTGCCCGCTCTGCCGCAAAAAGTACGGCAACACCAATGGTAAATATCAGGAGCAGGAGGGTGCCCCGCTGGTGCGGGAGTTCTTGGCGGATACCGGCATGACAGCAGAACAGATCGACCGTGTGGCCTATCTGGTAGGGCACCACCATAGTCCGGCGCAGATCGACGGCATTGACTATCAGATTCTGATTGAGGCAGATTATATCGTCAATGCGTCCGAAAGCGGGTACGACCAGCAGGCAATCCGAACCTTTATGGAACATACGATGAAGACGGCAGCAGGTATCCGGCTGACGAAAACAGTGTTTGGAGTGTAAAAATGATTCAGAAGCATTGCTTTGAATGCGGTACGGCATTGATTGAAAAAGAACTGGAAGAAGAGGGCATTGTGCCTTATTGCCCGAAATGCCAGCAATACCGGTTCCCGATGTACAATGTGGCAGTCAGCATGATTGTTGTGGATGAGGAAACCGGGAAAATTCTGCTCATCCAGCAGTACGGCAAGCCCTCTTATATTCTGGTGGCTGGATATGTGAACCGCGGTGAGGCAGAAGAACACGCCGTGGTGCGGGAAGTCCGGGAAGAAACCGGGTTGGAAGTAGAGCACCTCCGGTTCAACCGTACTAAGTTTTTTGAGCCGTCCAACACGCTGATGTGCAACTTTACGGCTTTCGTCAGAACCGCAAAGGCGCTGCATATCAACCACGAAGTGGACCGCTGCAAGTGGTTCACCCCACAGGAAGCCAGAGAAAACATCCGTCCCAACAGCCTTGCAGCGGAATTTTTGAATGCGTATCTGGACGAAGTGGGGAATAAGCCGATGGAGATGTGATTCGTGACGGAACCACGGGAATTTTGACGGAGAGTATGGAAAAAAGTTGGTTCGGCCTGTTTCGGTTGACTTTTTTATAAAGAATCGATATATTGATACTATATAGTATCAATAAGTATCAACTGCGAGGTGGACAGAATGGATGGGGCACAGTTTGCCAAAATGCTTTCAGATAAGCATTTGTTTGAACTCAATCGGATGGAATACAAGTACTCGACTGTCAGCGTCAAAGAATTTGCCGAATTGCTGCGGCAAAACTTTGCGCAGCCTCTGCCGTTGACTGATTTTTCTGGAAATAAGCTGTTTTACCTGCCGAACCTCGCGCAAATTTCAACAAATGGTATGAAGCAGTTGCTCTCTGTCCCTGTCAGTGGACAAAACTTCGGTTTGTCGGCGATGACCGAGGAAATTTATGCTACTTTTCAAATTGAAAGTATCCGCTCGACCCGCAGCAGTATCCGTTATATCCTCGATGGCTATGCCCCTCGTGATGAACAAGAAGCCCGCATCTATGGTATGAAGCGCGGACTGGAGTTTATCGCGAATCGTCAGAATACGATCACCGAGGAGAATCTGCATTACCTATATCAGATCAGCACAGGGGATTATCTCCCGGATGAAGATCGATTACTGCCAAACCACTTTTATCGGCATGGCGAGGTTTTTATTGTGGGCGGTGAAGAACCCAGACCGGGACTTCCGGCAGAGCGGCTTCCCGGTGCCATGAAATGTCTTGTCGATTTTGCGAATGCCAATGACGGCATCAATGAGCTGCATAAGGCTGCCATTCTGCACTTTGCCTTTGCGTACTACCACCCCTATTTTGACGGGAATGGACGCACTGCACGGCTATTCCACCTCTGGTATCTTGTTCAGCAGGGCTATCCTGCGGCACTGTTCACGCCGTTTTCCCGATACATCGCTGAAAACAAGGACGCATATTACAAAGCCTACGAACGCGTGGAGAGAAATGCTCTGATTTCCGGCTATACGGATGTGACTCCCTTTCTGTTCTACTTCTGCAATGAGGTCTATAACCGCCTGCAGGTGGATGCAGTCCCGCCGAAAACTGATCTTGAGGTATATCAAACTGCTCTTGCGGAAGGAAAAATCACAGAAAAAGAACGGCTGCTCTGGGAGTATGTTCTGTCTGCTTATGGTGCAGAGGAGTTTACCACAAAGCAGCTGGAAAAGGATTTCCGAAACGCTGCGTATGCAACCATTCGGACGTTTGTGATGAAATTCCATGAGATGGGGCTGCTTACTGCAAGAAAAGCAGGAAACAGGGTGTTCTATCGTGTCGGTGGGACTTCTGACGGTCGGCCATTATAATGAATCCAAAAGGAGAACGTTATGAAAACGATTCGTGTTGTGGCCGCTGTGATCTGCGACTCCATGCAGGAAAAGCACAAAATCTACGCTACCGCCCGTGGCTATGGCGACTATAAAGGCCAGTGGGAGTTTCCGGGCGGCAAAATCGAGCCGGGCGAAACCCCGCAGCAGGCTCTGAAGCGGGAAATCGAAGAAGAACTGGACACGGAAATCGCCGTGGGGAATCTAGTTGGGACAATCGAGTATGATTATCCGGCGTTTCATCTTTCCATGGACTGCTTCTGGTGTGAAGTGGTTTCCGGCGAGCTTGTGCTGAAAGAAGCGGAAGCTGCGCGGTGGCTGACAAAAGATGACATTGATTCCGTTCCGTGGCTCCCGGCGGATCAGACTATTTTGGATGTTATCAGAAGCTCAATGCAGCCAGTGAAACCACTCCATACCAGCGAATATGACAACGAACCTCTGCAGAGATGCTGAGTGTTTACGGCATGAAGGATGAACTGCGCCGTCCCATGATGCTGCTGGTGAAAGCCGCTATTCCGAAAAAATCGTAAAACAGAGGCCTCTGAATCTTTTCCTAATAAGAAAGAGATTCGGAGGCCTTTATTGGTTGATTTAGCTAATTCTGTTCACGCAAGCTGATGCAGGACCTGCCGGACGCTGTAACCGTCTTTCTTGAAATCGGAGAACAGAGCATCGATGCGGGTAGGCGTCACGCAGAACAGATTCATCGGTGAGGGCAGTTTTTTCAGAGCGTCCAGCGGGATCTTCTTGAAAGCAGCATGGGCGTTGTACTCCCCCGAGAAAGGCTCGACCATCGCCGCAATGCCGGTGACCTGCAGGCTTCTGAGATTGCCAAAACCATCATACTTGTCATAAATGGCAAGGCAGACGTGACTGTTCTTTTCCAGTCCGATGAACTTTCTCCCGCCTTCCGAGAACATCCAGAACTTGCCGTCATCAAATTGCGGTAAAATCTGCGTTACCGTTCGGAATATTGCTCTTGAACTTCATATGGATCTGAATCAATGCCACAAACTGGCGGCACAAAATCGGTTTGACCGTGTGGTGCCCTATCACAGCCCGGAGATTCGCTGTCAGCAATCATTTGAACTATAAGTCGATGGAGCCGCATATCGGCTCGGAACAGGGCGGGAAAC
>OLZV01000461.1_pt1 | contig 17518 bp, 13 predicted proteins | sample 1644531 | NCBI WGS metagenome assembly OLZV01 (sample SAMEA103958115, study PRJEB25191) | human gut metagenome | biome: human-associated habitat [ENVO:00009003]; feature: intestine environment [ENVO:2100002]; material: feces | place: Germany | collected 2013/2015
CTAAACATGGCAGATAGAAAAGCTAAACATGGCAGATAGAAAAGCTAAACATGGCAGATAGAAAAGCTAAACATGGCAGATAGAAAAGCTAAACATGGCAGATAGAAAAGCTAAACATGGCTGTTAGGGAGGCTAAGTATGGCAGTTAAGAGAGCTAAGAAAGGTGCTTGGAAAAAGCTTCCCGTAAAGTTATGAAAAAACAAAACGCGATAAAAGAAACAATCCCAATCTTTCAGAGCTATTCCGAGAGATTGGGATTACATAAGGTTCATGGTTAAGTAGGTGTTCAAAATTAATCGCATATGAGCAGGTCATCAATGATGTTTTTCACCGCCGTGCTGTTGATTTGTTTGCGGAAATGAACAGCATAACCGTTAGCTGTCATCTCTTTAAAAAACTCCTCTGCACACGATATCTTCGTTTCTTCGTCGGATGCAATTTTCGACTCCTTGTCATAGGCTTTTGTCTCAATGACAATGTTGAGCTCTTTGGTTCCGTCGGCCTTCTTTACCACATACATAAAGTCGGGGCTGTAATTGCTTGAAGCAACTGTTGGAATGCAGATACTTTTCGAAGGAATTTTTCCATAAACCACCACCTCATCAATTTCTGTTTTCATGTTCTGAAGCTCCAACCACGAATCGTGGGCGTAGGCATCGTAGAGATAGTTTTGAGGCGGATTGCCTGGCACGCTCTTGTTGCCAATATATGCTTGCACCACCTCATCCTTCACAGAGCCGTCAGCATTGGTCAGTTTTGTTTCTTTCATCGTATAATTGGCTTGCTTATAACGCACAAGCCCGACAAGCTGTTCACATTTCCAATCGTCAACAGCCACTGTGAGCCGTGTCAGCGAACCGTCGTTAAACATCTCGTCTGTTATCTTGCAGCCATGGCCGACCGCTTCACATATTGCTTTATGAAGCATGTGAAGCGGAATGTTTGTATGTCTCGACGCCCGCTTCAAGAAATCATTATACGCATAATGGCGGTTGTGCAACGTGAGTTGTGCATGGGTCCACTCATTTGCCACAGCCACGTTTCCGTCAAACTGAATAACCTTGCGCGATGTCTCCACCGTTTGAAGCGCGAACACCTGCTTGTCCTTTATAATGCCAGGAAGAGCTGCCTCTATCTGTCGGTCTATCTCTTTGTCAAAAAAGAGGATATACTTGCGGTTGAGCTGTGCCCACAGCTCGCGCAGCTCCTCAAACCTTGCCTTTCTGACGTGTATCTTGTTGGTGCGGCTGGTGTTGCGGTCTTTGATGCGTGACGTGTCAACGCCGCCATTAAAGTTCTTAAACTCAGGATACTCTTTCAGCAAGTCATCAAACTTCTCGGGCACAATTTTCTTGTCAAAGTCAACATAACCCTTTGTCATCAGTTCAATGAAGAAGGTGTTGACATCCATTTCACGCTTTTCTGCCACCTTAACAATTTCTTCTGCATTGATAGAAAGCGCAGCTCTCTGTTCTGCCTCAAGGTCGCCGTTAATCTCAGCCACAAGCTTGGTTGCAAAGTCTTTCTCCGTGAAATCGACTATATAATTGAGCATGAACGAGCTGTCGCTTATTCTGTTGCCCGCGCTGTCAACAGGCAGACGCAGACCACGCCCCACCTCCTGCAGCTTGCTTGTCTCAGACCCGCTGGAACGCAGTTTGCAGATAGTGAACACGTTCGGGTTGTCCCAGCCTTCCTTCAAGGTCCATTTGGAGAACAGGAAACGCTGCACATTGGGCTTGCCCTTATCGTCGGTAAAGCTGAGCAATTCTTTTTTGCCATGCAGGATCAGTTTTACCTCATTGGCAATATTCTCTTCGTTGTCGAGGTTGTCTTGAGAGAAATATCCTATACAAGAGGCATCAAGGTTGTCGAGAGTGGCCTGTAGGTACGCCTCATACTCTTTTGTGTTCTGCCGTGCCAGTTCTTTCTTCACCCTTGCTTTCAGCATCTCAAGAAACTTCATCCGCAGCCAACCGTCGTTCTTGCCTTCAGGTCCACGAAAGCTCTCAATGCTGTCGATGAAGAACAAGGCAAGCGTCTTGATGGGCAGACCTTCACGGCAGAAGTTCTCGCGCTCGGTCTCAAAATGGCGCATCAAGGCAAGCTCAATCATGCCTTCCTGATAAGACACGGCAAACTGGTCGGGAAAAAACTCCTCGCCTTTCAGCTTCTCTTGTCCGTTGCTCAGGCTTACGCCGTTCTTTGAAATTTCCTCAACAACCACGCCGTCAAGGTCGTTGTCGATAACGCTGAGACTGTCGCCCACATGAAGCGTGAAAGTTTTGCTTCCGTTGTCGGCAGTTGTCAGCTTCAGGTTTGCGCTGTCGCCCTTAACGGTTGAAAGCACCTTCACCTTCTTATCAGCTTGCTTTCCGCCAGGCAGCTCCAGATGCTCTTTAGCCACACCCTTTATAAGCCCTTTGTTGAAAGAGTCGGCTGCGTTCAGCTCATAAATAAGCTCTTGGTAGTCTTTCACCGAATGTTTGTTCTTGCCCTTGCCGACAGTTATTTCAGGGAAAGTTGCTCCATAGCGCAACACCAGCTGCGGTCGGAAATTCTCTATCAGCGCCATGTACGATTTGCTGCCACGCTCCATGCGGTGTGGCTCATCGATAATAAGCACAGGCCGTGTGTCGGCAATGGCATCGACAGGCCGATGAAAGTCGCCAAGCATCTGGTCATAGTCGTCACGGGTGAGCAACTTGCCGTTGGTGAGCAGTTGGGTGTTTAGCAGAAGCACATAAATTTTGTTCTTCACATGGTGTGTGCCATAAAAGAAATGGCCCACAGCCGACGGCATGTTCTGACGGCCTTTTTTCTTTGTTTTCGAAGGCTCAAGCAAGCATAGCTCTATCTCGGCATTATAGTGGCACACGTTCTTGAAATGGCGCTCCACCTCGGGCTCCTGCAAGAACGAAGCTGTGCCTGCCTTGATGGGCAATGTTGGCACGGCGATGATAAACTTGTTTATGCCACAACGCTTGTGCAGCTCAAACATCGTCCGGGTGTAGACGTAGGTCTTGCCCGTGCCCGTCTCCATCTTTATGTCGAGCAGACGATGGTGTGGCAGACTGTTAATCTTGTCTGTGAGCATGTAGTGGGTAACCCTCTGCTTTGTGGCTTTGTCCAAGATATTTGCTTTTTCGCGCACAGCCATCAACGCAGCGCCGCTGAGCTGATATTTCAGCTGCGGATTTTGGTTGCTCGCCTTTGGCGCTTCCTGTATTGAGTCTTCCACCACCGCGGCAACGCCCTCCACGGGCATGAGTTGGTGCGGAAGATTGTTTTCAAGTTTTAGTTCCATCAATATCTCACATCAAGGTTTACGGTTAATGTTTTGTTGCCTTCCTTAAGCGTGCGCAGGTTCTTTTGCAGCTCCTCGCGGTGGGTGAAGCTGAAGCTATAGCCAAAGATCACGATGTTGTGGGGCGAGAACTGCTCACCGTTATATTTGTCAATCAAAGCAGCAATGCTGCTGGCATCGAAGTCGTTGTCACGATTTATCAGATAGAGATGGTCGCCCTTCCAATAGGCTTTGTAATTGCCAAGCAGCACCTCTTCAGCATCTTCTGTCAAACCATAGCCATCTGCCACAAGCCATGTGCGGAGAACGGTTTCCAAACCAAAATCATCAACGCTAAAGTCCGTAATATTGTTGCTTATCGGATCGAATTGCTCCATCAGCAACAGGGCATCTTGCTTTGGCTCTTCCAAGGTGTAATGCTTAAAGCCGAGGTCGCCAGAGAAGAGAGGGTTGGCCTCCTTAATCTTCTTTGCGGCCCGTTTGATGCGCTCCATGCCTATCATGCAAAGATTTCCCCATTTATTGTTTACTTCTTCTGGAATCTGCACCAAGATAAATTTACGCTCGTTTCCATCATCTGCTTGAGCATTATATTGCATTACAGCATGTGCTGTGGTTGCCGACCCTGAAAAAAAGTCAACAATAATGTCACCTTCGTTTGTGGCTATTTGTATGATTCGCTGAAGTAATCGTGTAGGCTTAGGGGTGTCGAATGGAATTTCTCCATCAAACAACGCTTTAAGCTCCTTTTTAGCTTCGTCTGTATGGCCCACTTCCGTATACGGCCAAAAGTTTGTTACCATCTTACCTTCAACGTTTTCGAGATAGGTCTTTCGACGTATTCCGCCATTTCCGTTTCTCGTAAAATAAAAACGCGGCCATTGACCTCTCTTTAAAACAGCTTGAGCATGAGCCTTAGATTCTTCCAAACCATTTTTCAGAACAATTCCTTTGATGTCTTTTCTTACTTCATTAGCATCTATTCCGCAAATTTTAGCGCGTTGGGCTTCATCTTTTAGGTTTTTCAACTCATATTCGCACCAACCACACATATATTCGAGCATTGTTTTCTGTTCATATCTCCAACACGAAGAAATGGCAGGATAAAGCATTTCACCTGTGAAAGGATGCTGAATGGCATAAACCATTCCTTGGTGAGTTTTAGCACCAGGTGCGCAGGGGTTATCACTTGTCCATGGCATCACATCATTATCAGGATTTCCATATTTGGCATCCATTTCTTCTGTTCTTGGCAGTTTCTTTGGTGTCCATTCAGGATTTTTACCATATGCCAAGACATACTCCGTTTCTGTCGGAATGCCCTTAGAGTCATTACGGGGCGAATAAGTTTTTTGCCAAGCAATATTTGCAACAAAACATTCCTCTCCAAACACCTCATCACAGAGATTCTTCAGATTAGCCTGCTCATTGTCGTCAATAGAAATAAAGATCACGCCATCGTCTGTCAGCAAGTCGCGTGCAAACGACAGTCTGGGCAACATGAATGTGAGCCAAGCCGCATGGCTGGCGCTTCCACGACGTGTCATGTTAAGGATGCGGGCAGCACGTTCGGGAGAGATTTCCAAACGCAATGCCAGCTCATCAGCGGTAAAATTAAATTTGTCGTTATACACAAATCCATCCGTTCCTGTGTTGTATGGAGGATCGATATATATAACCTTCACCTTGCCGCCATACGACTTTACAAGATGCTGCAAGGCATCCAGGTTGTCGCCGCTTATATAAACATTCTTGCTGTTGCGGTTCTCAGGCTTTGCGTTATGCTCCTCGTCAGGACGAATGAGCGTTGTCGTGTCCATGTTGGTAAGCATGCGGGCATAGTTCTTGCCTAACCAGTTGAAACCGCTTGTCTCGTCTGTGAGCGTTGTTCCACCTGGCAAGGCCGCTTTGAAAGCTTCTATATCGAACTCGCCATCAGCGCTGAAGCATTGGGGAAAATACTTTCTTAGCACATCCATCTCTCTCTGTCCAGCTGCTGCACCAGCGTTGCGTTCCATTATGTTTTTTATCATATCTCTTTTTGTTGTCGTGTGTGATTGCTTGACCTTATTTTCTATTCATCCAACAAAAATAATAAATTACATTGAAAAAAAAAAGAAATGACGAGATAAAAAAGAAAAATGTTGAAAGAACGACGAACGAAAAGCACAGTAAAAATAAAATATGTGTGGGGAAGTTTTGTAAAGACCGATATGACAAAGAATCATTTTTTTCAAAAAAAAATCGACATCGGTTAAACCTTTTTCCAAAAGTAGCGTCATAATATCGCAAATTCAATTAAAAAAAAAAGCCTCTCAACATGACATCTTAAACGAAAGCCAACAGGCACATGTCAACCGATAGGCACAGAGACAAATGTAACACTATGAAGAAAACACTAATGACGCTGCTGCTCGCCATCATGGCCTTGGCAGCAAGCGCACAGGAAAGGAAAATAAGCGGCACGCTTACCGACAACGACACAAAGGAAGCGATGGAACAGGTCACCGTGCAACTGCTGCGAACAGACAGCGTCTATGTGGCGGGAACGGTGAGCGACACGAGAGGCTCTTTCAGCCTCAAGGCACCTAAGAACGGCAAGTATCTGCTCAAGCTCACAAGCGTGGGCTACAAACCTCTTGTGAAGAACATCACCGTCAGCGGCGACCGCAACATGAACATGGGCAACATGACCATGAGCGAAGACGCCGTAATGCTTAAGGGAGCAACCGTGACAGGACAAGCCAAGAAGGTGGTGGTGAAGGAAGACACGTTCGTCTACAACTCGTCAGCTTTCCGCACACCCGAGGGGTCTGCCATCGAGGAGCTGGTGAAACGCCTGCCGGGTGCCGAGATCGACGAAAACGGAAAGATAACGATCAACGGCAAAGAGGTCAAGAAGATCAAGGTTGACGGAAAGGAGTTTATGACGGGCGACACGAAGACGGCCCTCAAGAACCTGCCCACCTCCATCGTGGACAAGATCAAGGCTTATGACGAGAAGAGCGATCTCGCTCGCGTGACAGGCATTGACGACGGCAACGAGTCGACAGTTCTCGATTTCGGCATAAAGAGAGGCATGAACAAAGGCATGTTTTCGAACGCCGACGTGAGCGTGGGCACACACAACCGCTACTCGGAACGCCTCATGGCTGCCGTGATGCAGAACGACATCAGGGTCATGACCTTCGGAAGCGCCAACAACGTGGCCGACAGAGGATTTCCCGGCGGCGGCGGACGAGGCAACTTCGGACGAGGAAGCAGCGGACTGAGCGCGTCGAAGATGCTCGGTGCCAACTTCAACTATGACAACCAGAAGACGCTGCAGCTCGACGGTAGCGTGAGGTGGAACCACAACGACGGCGATGCTTACTCGAAGAGGTCGGCGCAAAACTTCATAACCACCAACGGAGCTTACAGCAACAGCATAAGCCAAAACTACACACGCTCCAACAGTTGGAACGCGCACATGCGTCTCGAATGGAAGCCCGACACGCTGACAAACATCATGTTCCGACCGCGGTTCAGCTACTCTACAAACGACTCGCGCTCAGGAAGCCAAGCAGCATCATATAACGATGACCCTTACCTGCACGTCAGCGACCCGTTGGCAGAAGAGGCCATAAAGCAGATGGCGGCAGAGGGGCTGATGGTGAACAGCAACCGCAACAACTCGCTGTCTTACAGCGACAGCAAGCAGGTGGGAGGCTCGCTGCAACTGAACCGCAAGCTCAACAGCATGGGACGTAACGTGACGCTGCGTCTGGAGGGCTCTTACAACGAGGGCAACAGCAAGAGCTTGTCGACAAACAACGTGCACCTCTACCAGATAAAGAGCAAGCTTAACCCCGAAGCCGACTCCACATACCAGACAAACCGCTACAACGTGACACCCACAAAGACGTGGAGCTACGCGGTGCAGACAACATACAGCGAGCCGTTGTGGAAGGCTACGTTCCTGCAGATGAGCTACAAGTTCAACTACAGCTACAGCAAGAGCGACCGCGCAACATACGATTTCAGCAATCTGGGCGAGAACTTCTTCAGCGACGTGGCAAACAGCTACCGCAACTGGGACGGCTATCTCACACTCTTGCAGAAACCATATACCGACTACAAGGACGAGTCGCTGAGCAGATACTCGGAATATAAGAACTACACGCATGACATGGAGCTGATGTTCCGAATGATCAGAGAAAAATATAACTTCAACGTGGGCGTGATGGTGCAGCCACAGACCTCACACTTCATACAAGACTATCACGGCGTTCACTCTGACACCACACGCAACGTGGTGAACGTCACGCCGACGCTCGACTTCAGATACCGCTTCAGCAAGACGCACGACATGCGCATTCGCTACCGCGGCACAACGTCACAGCCAAGCATGAGCGACATGCTCGACATCACTGACGACAGCGACCCGCTGAACATCAGAAAGGGTAACCCCGGCCTGAAGCCGTCGTTCACGAACAACCTGTTCGCTTTCTACCACAACTTCAGACAGAAGCGCTCACAGGTCATCGTGTCGTTCCTCAACTTCTCAAACACCCGCAACGCCGTGGGCTCAGAGACGACCTATGACGAGAAGACGGGCGGACGGACAACAACGCCGCGCAACATAAACGGCAACTGGAACCTCAACGGCATGTTTATGTTCAACACGTCGATAGACACGACAGGCGTCTGGAACGTCAACACGTCGACCAACTATGGCTACAACCACATGGTGGGCTTCGTGAACCTCAACCGCAGCGCCACGGCACAGAAGAACGTGACGAAGAGCCTTAACATAGGCGAGCGACTGGAGACGAGCCTGCGCACCAACTGGGTGGAGCTGGCGCTTGACGGATCATTCAACTACACCCACTCGCGCAACGAGCTGCAGAGCCAGGCCAACCTCGACACATGGCAGTTTGCCTATGGAGGCACGCTCTCTGTAAACACGCCATGGGGCATGAGCCTCAGCACCGACCTGCACGAGAACAGCCGACGCGGCTACAGCGACAAGTCGATGAACACGAACGAGCTGGTGTGGAACGCGCAGATAGCACAGAGCTTCCTCAAGGGCAAGCCGCTGACGGTGATGCTGCAGTTCTACGACATTCTCGACAACCAGAGCAACTTCAGCAGAACCATCAACGCCACGCAACGCAGCGACATCGAGTATAACAGCATCAACAGCTACGCCATGCTGCATGTGGTCTACCGCTTCAACATGTTTGGAGGCAAGATTGGAGGACGCGACGGCAACAGAGGCCCTGAGGGTCGTGGCGGACACGGAAGCTTTGGTGGCCCAGGCGGCATGAGACCGCCAATGGGTGGCGGCATGCGACCGCCAAGAATGATGTAACGACAAATCAGTAACGAGAAATCAGAAATGGATTTTTAGATAATGTTTTGGGTTAATTAGAATAATTTTGAAGTCACTTCTGCGTGAGCAGGGGTGGCTTTTTTTTTGCATTTACGCTCTATTGGTACAGACAGAAAATTCCCGTGCCGTCACTACACATCCTCATTTATTTCGCGTAGCGGAACCATGACGAACGGACGTTCATGCATGAGAGGATGGGGTATGACGAGGTCGTTGTCGTTGACGCTCACCCGGTCGTAGAGCAAGATGTCGATGTCGATGACGCGGTCGTGATATTGGCCGTCGACCGACTTTTGTGTGCGTCCCATCTCGCGCTCTATGTGCTGGGTCGTCTCCAGCAACTGATGTGGCGACAAAGAGGTGAGCACCTTCACGCAACAGTTCAGAAACTTGTTGGGCGAGGCAAAGCCCCACGGCTCGGTCTCTATGAAAGACGACTCGCGCTCTACGTATCCCACCTGTTCGCCAATCATGCCGATAGCATCATGGAGCAAGCGCTTGCGGTTGCCAAGATTGGATCCTAAAGAAAGATAAACTGTGTGCATGTTGTTGTTTTGAAAATTAAAGAAAGCAAGAAAGGCTATATTCTTGCCTTGCCGCAGCTGTGACAAGAAGCACGAATATAGCCTTCACTTATCGTTGTTGTTGCGTTATGACGCTTTTGCAGAGTTATCAGTCGTTGACGATGAGCAGAGCATCGCCGTAGCAGCCAAACATGTAGCCGTGCTTCACGGCAAGGTTGTAGGCTTCCATAACGAGGTCGTAGCCACCGAAAGCAGCGGTCTCCATGAGGAGCGTTGACAGAGGATGATAGAAGTTGGCAACCATAGAGTCGGCCAGGCCAAACTCGTAAGGAGGGAAGATAAACTTGTTTGTCCAGCCATCATACTCCTTAAGCAAGCCGTCGGTGCCTACAGCTGTCTCTGTGGCCTTAACCACGCTGGTGCCTATGGCACAGACGTGACGGCCGGCAAGCTTGGTCTTGTTCACAATCTTGCATGCCTCGGGACCTACAATCATCTGCTCCGAGTCCATCTTGTGCTTGGTAAGGTCCTCTACCTCGATGTCGTGGAAGTTGCCCAATCCGCAATGGAGGGTGATATAAGAGAAGTTGATGCCCTTGATCTCCATGCGCTTCATCAGCTCACGGCTGAAATGAAGGCCTGTGGCAGGTGCTGTTACGGCACCCTCGTTCTTGGCAAAGATACACTGGAAGTCGTCAAAATCGTCCTCGGTGCCGTGATGATCTTCGCGGCGGTCGATGATATAACGTGGGAGCGGTGCCTCGCCTAAGGCGAACAGCTCGCGCTTGAACTCGTCGTGAGGGCAGTCGTAGAGGAAGCGCAGGGTGCGTCCGCGGCTGGTGGTGTTGTCTATGACCTCAGCGACCATGGTGCCACTCTCATCAAAGAACAGTTTGTTACCGATACGGATCTTTCGGGCCGGTTCCACGAGCACGTCCCACAGACGCATCTCCTCGTTGAGCTCGCGCAGCAGGAACACCTCAATCTTGGCATCGGTTTTCTCCTTGGTGCCATAGAGACGTGCGGGGAACACCTTGGTGTCGTTGAAGATGAATGTGTCGCCCTCATCAAAATAGTCGAGCACATTGCGGAAATCGAGATACTCGCCCTCGATGGGTTTTCCGTTCTCGTCCTTCTTGTACATCTCTATCTGCTGCGACTTGCGGTGCAACACCATGAGGCGGCACTCGTCGCGGCGTGTGATGCGAAACTTCTCCATCTCGCCCTCATCGTTTTTAAACTCACGGTAGATGCTGTGAGGATAGAGTGCGATTTGTTCTTCTGGCAATTTAAATTTAAACTGAGATAACTTCATTATTCTTTGATTCTTTGTCTGTTTTTTCTATATTCTGGTTGTCGAGCCATTGCTCGATGTCGTCAAGCTTGATGCAGTCGTCAATGCTCACGTCGCCTACACGGGTGCGGCAGAGCTGCGTGAGGTAAGCACCGCTGTTGAGCGCTCTGCCTATGTCGCGTGCCAAGGAACGAATGTAGGTACCTTTGCCGCAGCCCACATGGATCTGCAGGAGCATGGTCTCGGGATCGAAAGAGAGCACGTTGATGAAATCGACATGCACGGTCTTGGCTTTCAGCTCCACGGTCTCGCCCTGACGTTTCAGCTTATAGGCACGGTCGCCGTTGATCTTGCATGCGCTGTAAGACGGTGGCACCTGCTCTATGTCGCCGACAAACTGCTGTAGCACCTCATCGACAAGCTCACGGGTGATGTGGTCGGTAGGATAGGTGGCGTTAACCTCATGCTCCAAGTCGTAGCTGGGTGTTGTTGCTCCGAGCTGTAGGGTGGCAGTGTATTCCTTAGAGTGGGCTTGCAGCGTTTCTATCTCTTTGGTCTTCTTACCTGTGCAGAGGATGAGCACACCTGTGGCCAGAGGGTCTAATGTACCGGCGTGGCCTGTCTTGACGCGCTTCACGCCGCTACGCTCACTTATGCGTTTACGAACGTAAGCCAAGGCGCCGAAGCTGGTCATGCGGTATGGCTTGTTGATAGCGATAATTTCGCCTTTAGTGAAATTCATTATTTGGATTTCAGAGTTTTTTGTTTTTTACTATTCTGGGCGGCATTCACGTCTCTATTCTTTTAGAGAAGCGAGCACACGATGGTGACGGCTCCGGCAATGGCACAATAAACGCCGAACCACACGAGCTTGCCTTTCTTCACGATGTTGATCATCCACTTGCAAGCGATGCAGCCGCTCACAAAGGCTGCCACGAAGCCAACGGCAAGCGGCAGGACATCGATGTTGCCAAACGCCTCTTCGCCCTTAGCGGCCTTGAGCAAATCGAGGAGAGCCTCGCCAAGGATGGGAGGTATGACCATGAGGAACGAGAACTGTGCAAGCTTCTCTTTCTTGTTGCCGAGGAGCAGACCTGTGGCGATGGTGCTTCCTGAACGTGAGAGTCCGGGCATAACAGCGCAAGCCTGGGCCAGACCTATGATGAACGCGTCTTTCATAGAGATATGTTCACGCTGACGCGGCTTAGCATAATAAGAGAAGGTGAGGAGAGCGGCGGTGACGAGGAGCATCAGTCCGACGATGAGCAGACCAGAGCCAAACACTTCTTCCACCTTGTCCTTGAAGAACACTCCCACAACACCAACAGGGATCATCGACACCACGATGTTGAGGAAATATTTTGTTTCGTCGTTCATCTTGAACTTGAACAGACCTTTCAAGATCCAGTCGATTTCTTTCCACAGCACCACGAGTGTGCTGAGCACCGTTGCCACATGCACCAAGACGGTGAACGCGAGGTCGTCCTCACCGTTTACACCAAAGAGAGATGAGCCGATGGCGAGATGACCACTGCTGCTCACGGGCAGATATTCTGTAAGTCCCTGCACGATGCCAAGGACCAATGCTTCAAACCAATTCATTGTTTTCTTCTTTCCCTTCTTTTTAATTGTCAATTATAGACGTTATCGCTTCAGCCATTAAGCCTCAACATCATCATCAACTTTCGTTTCCTCTATGTTGTTGTCACCGTTGTCCTTAGGTTTATGCACGATGGCATAGATCATAGAGAGGAAGCCCACGAGGCACACAACGGGTGCCACCTTGATGCGGCGGGCATCGAAGATAGAGGCATCGAACACCGTCTCATCGGAACCGCCGCCACTCATAAGGCAGAAGCCGACAACAACAATCAACATGCCGACAGCCAACAATATAAAGTTGGTCTTGCCGAACGCATAATTTCTTTTATCCATTTTTCTTATTTTTGTGACAGGAAGTTATCGATTTTTGATTTTTGAATTTTGATTTTTGAATTATCGGCTTTCAGCCGATTTTGCCCTTCCTTTCAAGATTATTTTCTTTCAAGATTATTTTCTTTCAAGATTATCCCTTTCAAAGATTACCATCTTTCAAGAAGCATCAACTCCCTTATTTATTTTTTACCTTTTAAAAAGTCTATTGAATTCTTCACTCTTCGTTCTTCACTTTTCCCTTTCAAAGGCGAGTCCATTGAATTCTTCACTCTTCGTTCTTCACTTTTCCCTTTCAAAGGCGGACAGCCATTGTAATTTAAATCTTATACAGTTCCCCCGCCTTCATCCGCAAGAATTTGTTTACGGAAATCGTGGCGCAGAACGCAGTAATGGCAATGCCGAAAACGAACACCACGCCAGCGGTGATGGCAAGCACATCCCAGGTAAGGAAGCTCAAGATCTCGGGCTCATAGAGGAAGAGGGCATAATAGATAGCGCCAAGAGCGGCGCAAGCCAACACAGAGGCAAGAAGTCCGATGCCGACGGCGCGACGCACAAACGGCCCGCGGATGAAGCTCCAAGAAGCACCCACAAGTTTCATGGTGTGGATGGAGAAGCGACGAGCATAGATGCCGAGGCGCACGGTGTTGTTGATGAGCGAGAACGACACGATGGTGAGCAACACAGCCAACGAAAGGAGGACAAGGCTCACACGCGCAATCGTGCGGTTGACGTTCTCCAACAGGTCGCGTTGGTAGCTCACCTTTGTGACCTTAGGATAAGCCGTAAGCTCGCGCGAGATATATTTCAACGAGTCATTGTTGGCATAGTCGGCCTTCAGCGTCAGCTCTATTGACGGTGGCCACGGATTGGCACCGATAAACTCGCGAGGGTCCTCACCCAACATCTTGATACCTTGACGCAAGGCTTTCTCCTTGCTTATATACTCCATGCTGTTGACATAAGACAATGTTCCGAGACGGGCACAAAACTGTTGCGCCTCCGAATCGGTCATGTCGTCTTGAAGCATGAGCGTCACGACAATGTTCTGCTTAACGTATGACGAGAGATTGCGAGCCGTGAGCACCGAAAGGGTGACAAGACCCAACAAAACAAGCACCATGGCGGTGCTTATACATAGAGTTATCGCCTGCAATCCATGACGACTGCCGGTCTTTTTACGTTTTTTTCCCATTTTCAAACAGGTATAATACACCAAATTTCCTGCAAAGTAACAAAAAAAAATCCACACAGCATAAGGTTTAACCACTATTAACAAGAGGATAAGGCAAAGAGGGTGCTCGTTTCACAAATAATTATTACTTTTGTGCCGAATTAGAGACTTTTTCTTTGAAAAAAGAGAAAGAAAAGAGATAACGAAAAGAGATAACTAAAAAGAAGAAAGAGATAATAATTTAGAGAAAGGTAATAACATTATGGCAACAATAATTTATCCATCGCCCATCTTCGGACCGATTCACAGTAGACGACTGGGCATCTCGTTAGGCATCAATCTGCAACCGGCAGACGGAAAGACATGTTCGTTCGACTGCATCTACTGCGAGTGTGGCTACAACGCCGACCACCGCCCCACCCTGCCACGCCCCTCACGCGAGGAGGTGAGCGAGGCTTTGGAAAAGAAGCTCATTGAGATGCGCGACAGCGGCACAGAGCCTAACGTGCTCACCTTTGCAGGCAACGGCGAACCGACAGGACACCCACAGTTTGCGGAGATAATTGACGACACCATCGCCCTAAGAGACAAATATTTTCCTGAAGCCAAAGTGTCGGTGCTCAGCAACTCTACGTTCATTCACCGACCACAGGTTCATGACGCGCTGATGAAGGTTGACAACAACATCCTTAAGCTCGACACCGTGGACATCGACTATATAAGAAAGGTGGACCGCCCCGTAAGCCCCAACTATAGCGTGGACAACATCATCGAGGGGCTGCGCTCGTTCAACGGCCACGTCATCATACAGACCATGTTCATGAAAGGCCGCATGGGTGCCGACAATGTGGACAACACCTCTGAGCGCTTTGTCACACCATGGCTTGAAGCCCTGCGCAAGATCAAGCCAATGGAGGTGATGATCTACACCATTGACCGCGAGACACCAGACCATGACCTTCTGAAAGCCACTCGCGAAGAGCTTAACACCATACGCGACCGCGTGGCAGCAGAAGGTTTTGCATGCACAGCATCTTATTAACCCAAATCGGTCATTAGGCCGTTTTATGTAGTATTTTAAAACTGCTTGCAGTCTTTTGTTTTTTATAAGGTGTCTTTTGCTTGTTTTTAATTCGCAATAGCTCGCTATTGCGAATTAAAAGCCAAACAAAATCAACTCTTCTAAAAAGCCAAAATACAAGCAAGCCCTAACGACCGATTTGGGTTACATTACAAAATAAAAAGAACGTTCTATTTTGGAATCATGAAATTTATTATTTCTTGTTCTACCGTTACAGAGAAGGGACCTACAGGAGTGTTCATCAACCTTCCGTCTATGCCAACAAGAGCCTTCTTTGCCTCAAACACCTCCACCTTTTTCGTACGATACGGATGCACGCTACGATGATTAAGAAACTTACCACGCACAAAGAGATAAAATCCCTCAAAGAGCTGTGTCATCTCAGGATGATAAACAACCGATACGTCAAGCAAACCATTATATGGCACAGCATTAGGCGTTTGACCATAACCTGTAGAGTTGCCGATACAAACAGTCATAACATTGCGCTTTACGGTGTCTGAATTTATCTTCAGATGCATTTTATACTCAAGGCGCTGAAATATAAGAAGCAGAAAAGAGAAAAAAAACGACAAGGTTCGTGAGCCAAAAAAATGACGTGTCTGACGACGCAGATTCATAATAGAAGCAATAAGACCGATGTTTACACAATTCAGGAAATAGCGATGACAGGCTTCTCCATGTTTGTTAGTGTAACGTATGCACCCAAGATCGATCTTGCGCAAACGGCGAGCTTTCAACCATGAAACGGTTTGCTCTATTTCACGCTCACGGAATCCCCAGAAATGAGCGAAATCGTTCATTAAGCCATTTGGAATGACACCAAGAGCTATGCTGTCGCGCGTAGCCTTGTCTACCTGCATCAGGCAGTTGACAGCATCGTTTAGAGCAGAATCACCACCCACAATAACGATTGTCTTGTAGCCGTTATTGATGAGCATCTTGACAAGACGTTCCACACTACCCGTATTTTCACTCTGCACAAAATCAAACTCAATGTTGTTTTCATGCAAACATTGCTCTATACGCTCCCATTTCTTGCCACGATGCAGAGGTTCATGTTTCGGACAATAAATTATGCCCCATCGGTTATCTGTTATCATAAGCTTTATTGTTTCAGGCTGTCGTTGTAAAGTTGTTTTATCTCATTTATTTTCTGTTCCATTGATAGAGAAGCACTTATCCAATGTATGATAAAGCCTCGTCGCTCCATACCACGGAACCATGTCATCTGACGCTTAGCAAACTGATGAATTGCAATCTCAAGTTGACGAAACATCTCATCAAAGGAAAGCTTACCAATGACATGTTCTGTCACATATTTATATTCAAGGCCATAATAAATAAGGTCTTCAGGAGCGACTCCTTTATTTAGAATGCTGCGAATCTCGTCAACCATACCTTCATCAAGTCGCTGTCGCAGACGACGCGTAATTTTAGCACGTCGTTCATCACGATCAATATCGAGACCTATGATGAGAGATGGAACAGGAGGCAACTCTCGTTCAGGCATTGGGTGATGCAGGTTATGCTCCTCTATTTCTATGGCACGGATGGCACGCTGACAAGAGTCGACATCTGAACGATTGTGCATGTTTGACCCATTTTTCTTCTTTAAGTCAATAAGCAAAGCTGTAAGTTCCTCAAGCGTCTTTCCCTCAAGCCGATTGCGCAATTCTTGATTTTGTGGTACCGTTGACAGGCTATATCCTTTCAGAACCGCCTCAATATAAAGACCTGTACCTCCACAAAGAACAGGAATAACGCCTCTTGATGTTATATCGTTATATGCATCGTGAAAGTCGCGTTGATATTCAAAGAGGTTGTACTTGGTTCCAGGGTCAGCAATATCAATGAGATGATATGGAACAGACTTGCCATCAACAACATAATCGGCAAGATCTTTTCCTGTACCTATATCCATACCACGATAGACCTGTCGCGAATCGGCACTAATGATCTCGCCTTCCATGTCAGCAGCCAATGCTGTAGCCACAGAAGTTTTCCCACAAGCCGTAGGACCAAGTATTGTTATCATCTTTTTATTTTCCATATAGATTGCTTTTAACAAGAACGTTTTGCCGAGGTGCAGCTTATCTTATGCAAAGATAATGCAAACCGAGTGCAGAACGTCAAGCTTGCTTGAACGTTTTGCCGAGGTGCAGCTTATCTTATGCAAATTTAAATAAAAATTTCCGAATTATCTGCCTGTTCGGGAAAAAAAACAGAAATGAACAAATGAAAGGGGAAAGAGATTTTTTAAGCGGAACAAAAAAGGTCACACGGAAAACCGTGTGACCCATATTTCAATCAAATTGTCTATTCAAAATGATTAGCCGTTGTGCTTCTTCATGATCTTGATCAGCTCAACAACCTTGTGTGAGTAACCAATCTCATTGTCATACCAAGAAACAACCTTTACGAAGTTGTCTGTGAGGTATACACCAGCGTTTGCGTCGAAGATAGAAGTCAGAGCGCAACCCAGGAAGTCAGAAGAAACAACTGCGTCCTCTGTGTAACCCAGTACACCCTTCAACTCACCCTCTGAAGCAGCCTTCATGGCAGCGCAGATAGCCTCCTTAGATGCGGGCTTCTTCAAGTTAACAGTCAGGTCAACTACAGACACGTCCAAAGTGGGGACACGCATAGAGATACCTGTCAGCTTGCCGTTCAGCTCAGGAATTACCTTACCTACAGCCTTAGCAGCACCTGTTGAAGAGGGGATAATGTTGCCGGCAGCAGCACGGCCACCACGCCAATCCTTCATAGAAGGACCGTCAACAGTCTTCTGTGTAGCGGTTGTAGAGTGAACAGTTGTCATAAGACCAG
>OLZV01000463.1_pt1 | contig 17409 bp, 16 predicted proteins | sample 1644531 | NCBI WGS metagenome assembly OLZV01 (sample SAMEA103958115, study PRJEB25191) | human gut metagenome | biome: human-associated habitat [ENVO:00009003]; feature: intestine environment [ENVO:2100002]; material: feces | place: Germany | collected 2013/2015
CTGCCACAAAAGTACGGCAGTTTGATGTTATTTGTTGCCTGATGTGACGAACGCAATCGCCTGCAGATACCCCTGCATGACCGCCTCAAACTCGAATTGCGGAATATACTGGCGGCAGTTCCGCGAATAGCGCCGCTGAATTTCCTCGCTGCCCAGAATGCTGTCGATGGCTTCCGCCAGCGCGTCGGCATCCTCCGGGTCAACAATCAGCCCGTTTTCGCCCGGGTGTACGATGTCATACGCGCCGTCGGCATACTTCGACGCGACAATCGGCGTACCGGAGCAGAGCGCTTCCAGCAGCACAAGTCCGAAGCAGTCCTCGCGGGTCGGCAGAACAAACACGCTCGCCCGGCGATAGGCATCCGCCAGCGGCTCGCCAGACTGGAATCCCAGCCAGTGAATGTGCTGCGCAACGTGCGTTTCTTCCGCCATCGCCATCAATTTCGCCTTCTCCTCCGCCTCGCCGTCGCCGACAATCAGCAGTTCAAACGGCTGATGCACTTTCGGCAGCGCGCGCAGGAGCAAATCCAGCCCTTTCAGGGGGATAATTCTGCCTACAAACAGCAGCGTATGCTGATTTTCGCGCTTTTCGGCATAGCGGAAGCGGGAAATATCCACCGTCAGCAGACTGATGAAGATTTTCCGCTCCGGCGCGCCCCAGTGCAGCAGCTTTTCCTTCGCTTTGGTGCTGCTGGCAATGCACGCGTCGGCGTGGCGGATGATGATATAACGCATGAGTTTCTGCACGCGCCCGATGTTCCGCTCCGAATGCAGCGTGCCGTCCGTGAGGTGGATGAACTTCCTGCCGTGACGCTTGCACCAGAGCAATGCTTTCAGCGCGGACGGGTTGTACTCCCACGCAATCACCACATCCGGGTTGATGCGCGTGATTTCCCTCGTCAGGTGCTGCGGAATATGCAGGTAGTGCACATCCCCTTCGCCCTTGCGCTTGATGATTTTGGATTCCAGAATCGTCGATTGCAGGAGTTTGCGCTCGTCAATCACCCACTGCCGGTTGTCCTCATTGCGATTCGTGTAAATGACGAAAAACTCGTGCGTCTGCTGATGCGTCTGCATATAGTAGAACAAATCCACCCGATACGGCGCAGGGATATTCGTAATCAGAAGCACTTTACTCATCCGGCATCCTCCACCTCCAGTAGTTTTGGCATTGCTTCCGTTTCGAGAAACAGCATATACCAATTTATGCGTTCACCATCCAGAAGCCGCACTGCCTCGCCACCGTGTAGGGGCTGTACGGATGGAACGGCGTGGTTTCGCGCTGCGGAATCTCCTCCGCCTTGCAGCTTTTCGCTAGCTATTCTTGAAAATAGATACACTGCCATTATAAAGAAGTAACTTTCAAAAAGCACAGGGGGATAGAAACCACTGTCAGTATAATCTTGGATTTCATATCATTTGCACATGCTACCGAATGACACCCTTTTTTAGCAGGATGTTTGCGTACTGTGCGCTTTCGCCTGTCGCGACAATGCAGTACGCTTTTTTCGCGCGCTCGTAGTAGGCAAAGCGGTCGATTGTCTGGATTTTCGCGTCCGGCTCATAAGCCGTCAGCGTCGCGCGGTATTCGTCCCAAATCACGGGTTCTATTGGGTCGCCCGGCACAACCGACATCAGCACAAAATTGCTTTCATCATATTGATCCAGCGGGAACAGCGGCAGAATCGCGCGCAGCAGTTCCGTCGCGCCGATGCCATCCGCACGAACGACGCGCTGCCCCATGCTTTCTGCAGGGAAATTCGCGTCCGCCAGCACAATCTCGTCCCCATGCCCCATCTCGCACAGCACTTTCAGCAGTTCCGGCGAAATCAGCGGGGAAATGCCCTTCAGCATGATCGTACCTCCTTAAACCAATGTGCAGTCCCACACGTCCACGCCGCAGTCCTGAAATGTATCATGCAGGCGCGCGTTCAGCTGCTCCCTCGTCACGCCGCGCTTGAGCAGCACCTGCAGGAATCCGCCGCCGCCCGCGCCGCAAATCATGCGCCCATCAATCAGGTCGTCAATCGCAAGAAAAATCTGGTCTATGCAGGTGTTGGTGCTGCCCGCGTCAATCGTCTTGGAAAGCTCCCAGTGGCGATTCAGCAGCTTCGCGAAGTCATCCACATGCCCGCGCTCCAGTTCAAACGCCATCATCACGGCGATTCGCTGAATTTCCTCCAGCGCGTACAGGCTATCCGGCGCATTGCTGATGTAGCGGCCCACCACATCGCGCAGGAGATTCCGCGCAAGGCGGCGCTGGCCGGTATAAATCAGGGTGAAACGCGCGTTCAGTTCCGCCTTGGTGTCCTCCGACAGAGCGATATGGCGGACGTTCAGCTTCTGCTGAATGCCCGCGGGCGCGGTGATGAGCTTCAGTCCCGGCGTCATGCCGCCGACTTGATCCTGCCAGCCACCGCCGGTGGACATAATCTGCTCGACGCACATGGCGTGCTCATACAAATCGTCCTCCGTGTGCGCCACGCCGAAATACTGGAAAAGCGCTTTGACGCACGCGCCCGCAAGAATGCTGCTCGTGCCCAGACCGCTACCCTTCGGCACGCCGTGCATCTGCGTAGAGACGTACAGTCCGCCGATTTTCGCCGTAATATCCGTCAATTCGCCGCCCTCGCGCGGAATCACGCCGCAGGCAATCAGCGCTGCCTTGTGCAGCACAAACGGGTCGTAGGGATTGTGGCACTCCTGCAAGTCCGAAATTGCCGTGAATTCCCCGCGCGCGCCCATATCCGCGCTTTCCAGCACGACCATCGGCTTCGGCAGACGGCGCGCATGCACCTCCACGGGATACTCGCCGCCCAGCAGAATCGCGGCATTGAGCACCGTTCCGCCCTTTTCGTTGCAGTACGGCGGCGTATCGCTCCAGCCGCCGCCCCAGTTGACCCGCAGCGGCAGACGCACCGCTGCTTCTTCTTCCACTGGCTGATGATGTGCGCAAAGCCCCGTGCCGTGCGCTGCCGCGCCCGCAAGCACCATGCGCTGAATCTCCTCAAAAGCCCGCTTGATGTACGCCTCCCCTTCCTGCGAATCACCCAGTACTTTACCGAGGCAGTAGAAGATTCGCATCCGTGTGAACACGTCTGCCGATGCCGCCTTTTCCGCAATCAGGCGGCGCTGATAGGCGCTGATGGCAGCATCCTGAAAAATTTCCTTCGCTTCCTCGATTGTGCCGCCGCGGCGAATCACAGACAAGAAGCGCTCGACCGTCAACTTCAGGCTGTGCAGGACGACATTCGCCGGAATGTTCTTTCCGCTGACTGTAACATGCGAAAGCACCGTACCGCTGCCGATAATCGCGCTGCCCATCACATGGCTGTCCTCCAGATAGCAATCGTCATGGATGCAGCAGCCCTCCTCCACCATCGCGTTATTCAGCGCATAATTCGCCGATGAGCAGCAGCCGGACACACACTTTTTCCAGTCCAAGAAGCTGTACGCCGACACGCCATCTGTCATCAGCGTACGCAGTTCATGCGTCGTGCCAAAGTGAATGAACGACGCGGGCGCCAGCCGCAGCAGACGCATCCGATACTTCCGCAGCACCTGCCAGACAGCGGTGCGGCAGGCGTGCAACTCCTCAGTGAACGAGCCATCCGGCTTTTCGCGGTAGAACTGCTCCAAGGTCGAACGGCTTGCCAGCGGATAGAGGAAATCGCCATAGAAGGACAGCCGCGCGCGGTCATTCACAAAAACCGCAAACTTTGCGGGCGTATCCACCAGCGTATACAAATCCGCCAGCAAATCCGCGCTGAACAGCACCGCGCCGGTGTCAATATCCACCTTGCCCTGCGCATTAACCGCCCCTCGGCTCGTCAGCGTCTCCACTGTCTGTTTATGCAGGAACTCGCCAACATTGCCCTGTTCATCCATCTGGAACACACCATGGTTCTTGCCCGTTTCTACGTCCTCTTTGAAGGAAATCGCCGCCGCGCCGGATGCGGGCGCATCAATCTGCAGCGGATTGAATAGCAGCAGCACATCTCCCGACAGCACAAGCATCCCGTCCCGAATCCGCGATGGCACGCCGCTCATGCCAATGATGAACTCGTCAAACAGCGTCGAGCGCCTGCCGTTGGGCAGCTCACGCGGGACAGGCGAAAACAGCTTGCCGCACGCGCTGTACTGCGGCACGCGCTTGCTGTCCCCGCCTGAATGGATGCACAGAATGCGCTTGCCCGCAAATGTGCCTTCCTGCGTGCAGACATAACGAAGCGCATTGAGCGTCGCGCCGCCACTGCCCACGCGCAGCCCGTCCGGGTCGGGCAGAACGGCATAGTGCGTCCGCTCAGGCAGGAGGTTTTTCGCCCGGCGAATGGCAATCTGCTGGCGATACGCATTCGCCTGCGCCTCATTGGACGCGGTGAGTATGATATAATCCCAGACCGGGAAATCAGCCCTGTGCAGCGAGCGGCGATAGTCCTCCCACGCGTCGAGATACGACTGACGCAGGAACAACGAATACGAATTGCCCATGGCGACTCCTTTTGCATTGCAGCAGCTTTGGGGGCAGGGTTGCGCCCCTGTAAATTATTGTACAACGCAGCACTGCAAAAATCAAGGGGTATTTTGGCGAATGTTGGGTAATGTTATGGAATGCTGGACGCAAAAAAACGGGAGACTGCGCAGGGCAATCTCCCAACAGGGTTTACTTCGCGTATACATAATGGTAATAATTCTTCTTGGCGTACGTTTCCGCATACGAACCGGGCGTGACCACCCACACCAGTTTGTCCTTCTTGCAGCCGTCAAACGCTGTCGAATCAATTTTCGTGACCGAAGCCGGAATCGTGATGCGCGTCAAGGAAGTGCAATCCCAGAAAGCACGGAAATCAATGGTAGTCACCGTATCCGGAATCACGATTTCTTTCAGTGAAATGCAGCCGTAGAAGAAGTAATCGCTGATAGATTTCACGTTCTCTGGGAATACAAATTCCACCATATAGTTGCAGAAGCTCACACCATAGCCGGGCAGGTACGTGAGGTATTTCGGGAATACAATCCGCGTTGCGCTTCGGCATCCGCCAAACACATGATTGCCCATTTTTACCACAGAATCTGGCACAATGATTTCCTGCAGCGAGGTGCAGCCGCTAAACGCTTCTTCCTCGATGGTCGTCACGCTGTCTGGAATCACAATTTCAGGCAGACCATAGCAATGCTTGAAAGCTGCTGTGCCAATCGTCTCCATCGTATCCGGCAGGGTGACATTTGCAAGGGCTTTGCATTCCCTAAATACTTCGTTTGGCAGCCGCGTCAGATTGCCGATTTTGCCGACCGTCACCAGCGATCTGCATTCCTCAAACGCATTCTTGCCAAGGCTGGTGATGGATTCAAGGCTGACCACCGTTTCCAGCGTGCCGCAGTAGCTGAACGCCTTCTCCCCAATGCTGGTGACATTCGACAAATCAAGCGACTTCAGCGAAGTGCAGGCGATGAACGCTTCCCTTCCGATTTCTGCCGCAACACCATCCAAACCAAGCGTCTCCAGTTTGCGGCATTCTTCAAAGGCATTCGCACCAATGTACGTCACATTCGGTGCTGCGCCGAACGTGGTCAGCGAAGTTGCATTCCGGAACGCTGAGTCGCCGATATACTCCAAGCTGGGCAGGTCGCCCACCGTCACCAGCGACCGATTGGACAGACCGGATGCGCCAATCCTCCGCAAGCGCGGCAGATTCGCAACTTCCGGGATGTTCGCGCTGTCCAGTGCGCTCGCGCCGATTTCTTCCAGCGCCGGCAAATCACGCAGTCCGGTCACTTTCGGGCAGCCGCCGAACGCGTAGCCGCCGATAATGCGCAGGTGCTGCAAGCCATCCAGCGAAAGCACTAACTTCTGGTCGGATATAAACGCGCCGCCGCCGATTTCCTCTATCGCGTCCAGCGTGCCGATATTCACCAGCTCATCGCAGTTTGAAAACGCGCAAGCGCCGATGCGTTTCATCCGCTCAAACGTGCCGATATCCGTCAAATAGCCGCAGGAATAGAACGAGTACTCGCCGATTTCCGTCACTGTTTCCGGCAGCTTCACGGTTTCAATATAGTAACAGGATTGGAACACGCGGTCGGGAATGCGCGTCACTTTCGCCTGCCAGTCCACTTTCTTGATGCCGTCGCAGTCGTAGAACGCGCCTTCACCGACATTCAGCAGCTTTTCGCCAATTGTAACTTCTGTCAGTTTCTTGCACTGGCGGAAGGCGTACTCGCCGATTTCCGTCAACGTATCCGGCAGCAGCTCGGCGTTCCAGAGCGTACACTTGTCGAACGCGTAGCTGCCGACGCGCGTCAGGTTCGGCGGCAGGGGGCAGTTTTCCAGCTTCTTGCAGCCTGCAAAGGCAGAATCGCCGATTTCCAGCAGCCCTTCCGGCACCGTGACCGTCACCAGTTTTTCGCAGTTCTCGAACATATGCGCCGAAATGCCCGTCAGCGACGCGGGCAGGGTGATTTCCGGCAGGCTGAGGCAGCGATAAAAAGCGCTCTCCCCCATTTCGGTGATGTTGTCGGAAAGCTGCACCGTTTTCAAGCTCACGCAGCTGTCAAAGGCATGTGCGCCAATCTTGGTCACGCTCTCCGGAATCGTGATTTCCGTCAGATACCAGCAGTTTGCAAAAGCATAATCGCCGATTTCCGTCACGCCCTCTGGAATGCGGATTTCCCGCAGTTCCCCGTCGCCGTAAAATGCGTACTCCTCGATGCGGGAAACATTCGCCGGCAGGGTATACACCGTGCCTTCGGAGGATTGCACCGTCTCGGCAGCCGCCGCACCGCCGACCAGCACCAGCAGCGTCAACGCACCCGCCATTAGCTTCGTCGTTCTCATGAATTTCCACCCCTTCCTTCCATGATTATACGCCTTTTCACGAAAAAGTCAATTCTTTAGCGCAATTATTTACAATTGGCAAAAGTGAAAGAAGTACAATTGTACTTATGGAGTGTGTGTCTGTCAGTTTTCTTTCTATTCTATAACGGCGGATTCGTCATCCTGCCCCACTCGCTGTTGAAAATCCCCCGTAATTTTGCTATAATCATTCTCGGTATTTCTGCTGATTCAGGAGGACGCGGCATTGAGGCACGGCGGCAATGTTTGGGAAGGTCAGCCAGCGGATTGGCTGGACTTTTCCGCGAATCTGCGACCAGAGGGAACGCCCGCGTGGGTGATGGACACCATGCGTGCGGCGCTTTCGCAGGCGTGCTATTATCCTGACCGCGCGATGCGGGCGGCGCGTGCGGGGCTGGCGTTGTATCTCGGCGTGGACGAAAGCTGCGTGCTGCCGACGGCGGGCGGCGCGGCGGCGATTGACCTGACGCTCGGCGTCCGGCGCGGCGCGGTGCATGTGCAGCAGCCGACGTTCGGGGAATATGCGGAGCGGGCGAAGGCGCACGGGCGGCGGATGGCGGCAAATCAGGCGATTCAGGCGGATGACACGGTGGTTATATGCAATCCGAACAATCCGACAGGCACGCTGCTTTCGCCAAATGACATGCTGCGGATGCATCGGGACGTGCGGAACAGCGGCGGCGAGCTGATTGTGGATGAGGCGTTCATCGACTATTGCACGAATGCGACGGTTCGCCACCATGTGCAGGATGGTTTGACAGTGGTCGGGTCGTTGACGAAGATTCTGTGCATTCCGGGCGTGCGGCTGGGGCACAGGCGAATCAGGCGCGGGCGGAGCGGTTCGCGCGGTGCTTGCAGGCACTCGGCGTACGTGTGACAGCGGGGCGCGTACCGTTCCTGCTGGCTGATTTCGGGCACGACATGACGAAAACGGTGCAGCACCTGCGGGCGCAGCACATTTTGGTGCGAACGTGCGATTCGTTCGGCTTGCCCGCGAATTATCTGCGCTTGGCAGTGAAAACGGACGCGGAAAACGATTTACTGATGGCGGCACTTGATAAGGAGAATTTCGATGCGCGGTAAGAGTTTGATGGTGATGGGAACGGCGTCGTCCGTGGGCAAAAGCGTGCTGTGCAGCGCGTTTTTGCGCATCATGAAGCAGGATGGATACAAGGTTGCGCCGTTCAAAGCGCAAAACATGGCGTTAAATTCGTTCGTCACTAAGGACGGCTTGGAAATGGGGCGTGCGCAGGTGACGCAGGCGCAGGCGGCAGGCGTTGAACCGGATGTGCGCATGAATCCCGTGCTGCTCAAACCCACGAGCGATCGCCGCAGTCAGGTAATAGTGGACGGCAAAGCCATCGGCACAATGACTGCGATGGAGTATCACCGCTACAAGCCCGCCCTGCGCGAACGCATCAAGGCGACGTATGACGCGCTGGAATCCACCGTGGACTGCGTGGTCATCGAGGGTGCGGGCAGTCCGGCGGAAATCAACTTGCGCGCCGGGGACATCGTGAATATGTCGATGGCAGAATCCGCCGATGCGCCGGTGCTGCTGGTGGGCGACATCAACTTGGGCGGCGTGTTCGCGTCGCTGCTGGGCACCGTGATGCTGCTGACGGACGAGGAACGCGCCCGCGTGAAGGGCGTCATCATCAACAAATTCCGCGGCGATGTGAAGATTCTTGAACCGGGACTCAGGATGCTGGAGGAGCGCATTCACATTCCCGTATTAGGCGTTGTGCCGTGGATGGACGTAGGGCTGGAGGATGAGGACAGCGTAACCGAACGTTTCAGCCGCATGATGGGTCAGGGGGATTTGGACGTTGCCGTGGTGAAGCTGAAGCACATCTCCAACTTCACGGATTTCCAGTCCTTGGCGCTTCAGCCCGGCGTGAAGGTGCGCTATGCCCAGACCTCGAAGGAGGTCGAAAATGCCGACCTGATTGTCCTTCCCGGCACGAAAAACACCATTGAGGATTTGATTGACCTGCGCAACCGCGGCTTGGATGCCGCCATCATCCGCCACGCGCGCAAGGGCGGCATGGTCATCGGCGTGTGCGGCGGATACCAGATGCTGGGTAGAAAGCTGCACGACCCCGACCATGTGGAATCGCGCGTGCCGGAGCTGGCGGGTCTGGACTTGCTGGACATGGAGGTCACCTTCGCAAGGGAGAAGGAAACCGCGCAGGCCAGCGGCGTCGTCGATGCGTCCGGCTGGCTGGCATCATCGAACGGCATTCTGGTGGACGGCTACGAAATTCACGCCGGGCAAAATCAGTTCGGCGAAAAGGCGCTGCCATGGTTGCGCATCGGCAATCGCGTGGACGGCGTGATGAACGAGCGCGGCAACGTGTTAGGCAGCTATCTGCACGGCTTGTTTGACGACGGGCAGCTGTTCGCCGCCATCGCCGCGCACATCCGCAAAGAAAAGGGCATCGACACCGAAACGCAGGCCCCGATGACCCTCGATGAATACCGCGAGCGCGAGTTCGACCGCATTGCTGATATTGTCCGCGCGAGCGTCGATATGGACGCCATCTACCGTATTGTACGGGGCGAGGTGTAAGCAATGAGCGATTGGATTTGGGCGCTGATAATCGGCTTTGTGCTGGATTTGCTGCTGGGCGACCCGGCATGGCTGTATCACCCGGTGTGCATCATCGGCAAATACATCGGCTGGATGGAGAAAAAGCTGCGGCGGCGTGGCGGCAATCTGCGGAAAAGCGCCGTGTTCCTGACCGCCTCCACCGTACTGCTGACGATGGCGGTCGTCGCGCTGATTTTGATGCTTTGCGGGCTGCTTGGGCGCATTCCCCTGCTGATTGCCATGGCTCTGCTGGACTGGATGGGCATTGCCATCACGAGCATGGCGAAGGAAGCGCGCGGCGTGGAAAAGGCGCTGGGACAGGGCGTTGCCGCTGGGCGGACACAGGTGGCGCGGATTGTCGGGCGCGACACGCAGGAATTAAGTGAGGAAGAAATCATCAAAGCCACCGTCGAAACAGTGTCGGAGAACACGACGGACGGCGTAATTTCTCCCCTGCTGTACGCTGCCATCGGCGGGCCAATCCTCCTGTGGGGATTCAAAGCCGCCAGCACGTTGGATTCGATGGTTGGATACTTGGACGAGAAATACCGCGACATTGGCTGGTCGAGCGCAAGGTTAGATGACGTGCTGAACTACATTCCGGCGCGTTTGACGGCGCTGCTGATGGTGATTGCTTCCTATTTGATAGGCTTGGACGGCAAAAATGCCTTCCGCATCGTCCGCCGCGACCACGCCAACCACAAAAGCCCCAACTGCGCGTGGAGCGAATCCGCGGCGGCGGGGGCGCTGCACATCCAACTCGGCGGGACGCACAATTACTTCGGCAAACCCGTCGAAAAACCAACCATCGGCGACGCGGATCGCTCTGCCGAGCGCGCGGATATCCGCCGTGCAAACCGTTTGTTGTATACAAGCAGTCTGCTGATGATGGCTTTGATTGTACTGATTGCCATTGCACGATGAGGTGAGCATATGCCGGAGCAAAACAAACATTACAACTTTTTTCAGAACAAGGAATGTGAATATTTCCCCTGCCACAAGGGCGTGAAGGAAGAGGATTTCAACTGCCTTTTCTGTTACTGCCCGCTGTACACGCTGGGCAAGCACTGCGGCGGTAACTGCACCTACACGGAATCGGGCATCAAAAGCTGCCAGCACTGCACTTTCCCGCACCAGAAGAAGAATTATGATGCGATTATCGCGCGCTTTCGCGAAATTGCCGCGGTCGCCGCACGCTCGGACAGGGAGGACAAATGAACGCACAGGAACAGGCGCAGTTTCGGTGGAATCACGTCGCGAAGCCGCTGAATTCGCTGGGAAAGCTGGAACAGCTTGTCGTGCAGATCGCGGGGATTCAGCAGACGACGGACGTTTGCATCAACAAGCGGTGCGCGCTGATTTGCTGCGGCGACCACGGTGTAGTGGCAGAGGGCGTGAGCCAGTCCGGCAGCGAGGTAACGGCACTCGTGGCGCAATCCATCGTCGCGGGCACGGCGAACATCAACCTGATGGCATCCGTCTCCGGAACGGACGTGTACGCGCTGGATTTCGGCATGGCGACGCCCGTCATGGGGACGGTAGACTGCCGAATCGCCGCCGGAACGCGCAATATGGCGCGTGAACCCGCGATGACCCGCGCGCAGGCGGTTCAAGCGGGTATCGACGCGGTCGCCCGCATGAAAGCGCGTGGGTATCAGCTGATTGCCACGGGCGAAATGGGCATCGGGAACACAACCGCCTCCACCGCCATGGCATGCGCGCTCCTGTGCTGTTCGCCGGAGGATATCACCGGGCGCGGCGCGGGTTTGTCGGACGCGGGCTTGCAGCGCAAAAAGGCTGCCATCCAGCGCGCCCTGAGCATCAATCGCCCGAATGCGGATGATGCGCTGGACGTGCTGGCGAAAGTCGGCGGATTCGAGATTGCCGGGATGGTCGGCATCTTTCTGGGCGGACTGCGCCATCATCTGCCGATTATCATCGACGGTGTGATTTCGGCAGTCGCGGCACTCACGGCAGTGCGAATCGACTCGGCGTCAAAATCCGCCATGCTCCCCTCGCACATGAGCCACGAGCCAGCTATGGTGCGCATCATGTCGGAATTGGGCATGTCCCCCATCATCCACGCTGATATGGCGCTGGGCGAAGGCACAGGCGCGGTGTCGCTGATTCCCCTGCTGGATATGGCGCTCAAGGTTTACCACGGGCCGCACACCTTCGACGAATTGGGCATTTCGGCCTACGAGCCACAGGAGGGTAAAGCATGATTGTGCTGGTCACGGGCGGCAGCGGCTGCGGCAAATCCACATGGGCGGAGAAGCTGGTCAGCGCGCTTCCAGCGGAAAAGCGCGTGTATATCGCGACCATGCAGGTGTACGACGAAGAATCCGTGCAGCGAGTGGCGCGGCATCGGGCACAGCGCGCGGGCAAGGGCTTCACGACCATCGAGTGTGAAAAGAACCTTGCGTCGGCGGATGTCCCCGAAGGCAGCGTCGTTCTGCTGGAAGATTTGGTCAACCTGATGGCGAACGAGATGTTTGGCGGCGGCGATACGTCCCGCATCCTCCCGGTGCTAAACGCCCTCGCGTGCAAGTGCCAGCACTTGATTCTGGTCACAAACGACGTTTTTTCCGACGGCATCCATTATCCCGACTCGACGCAGGAATACCTGCGGCAGTTGGCAAAAATCAACGCTGAAGCCGCAAAAATGGCGGACTGCGTGGTCGAAGTCGTCTATTCCATCCCCGTCTGTGTGAAAGGAGCGCTCCCATGCATGTAATCCGCTCGCTGTGCATCGCGTTTTCCACCTATTCGCGCATTCCTGTGCCGCAGGTGGCTTGGACAGACGAAAACCGCAAGTATTCGATGTGCTTTTTCCCGCTCATCGGCGCGGTAATTGGACTGCTGTTGTGGGGCTGGCTGGCGCTGTGTGACGTGCTGGGCTTCGGAGCCTTGCTGCGCGGCGCGGTCGGGGCGCTGCTGCCGATTCTCGTCACCGGCGGCATCCACATGGACGGTTTCATGGACACCAGCGACGCACTGGCATCATGGCAATCGCCGGAAAAGCGGCTGGAAATCCTCAAGGACAGCCACGTCGGAGCATTCGCTGTGCTGGGCTGCGCGGGCTATCTGCTGCTGGATGCGGCGCTGCTCAGCGAACTGCCGACGACCCTTGCGCCGATGATGACTGGCTGCTTCATGCTGTCGCGGGCGTGCAGCGCGTGGGCAATGTCCGCGTTCAGGAGTGCCCGCCCCAAGGGGATGCTCGATGCTTTTGCGCAGGCGGCACAGCGGCGAATGCTGACCATCAGCTGCGCGGTGTACGCCGTTCTCTGCGCAGTGCTATGGGCGATTGTCGGCGGATGGCTGGCAATTCCGTGCCTGTTAGCCGCGATTCTGTGCGCATGGTACTATCGGCACATGTCGTACAAGCAGTTCGGCGGCATCACCGGCGACCTTGCGGGCTGGTTTCTGCAAATCACAGAACTCACACTGACGGCAGTCATTGTCATCGGAGGAAAGCTATTATGAAGCTGTACATTGGCGGCGTTTATCAAGGGCAGGAAGAACTCGCCCGCGCGGAGAATCCCGGACTTCCCTGCTATCCTGATTTTCACGAAGCCATCCGCCGCGCCGTCTTGGAGGCGCGTCAAGACCCGCGCGAATTTGCCCGGCAGTTCTGCGCCGCGCACCCGGACGCCATCGTCGTCGCGAACGAAGTCGGCGCGGGCGTCGTGCCGATTGTAAAGGAGGAACGCCTCTTCCGCGAGGCGGTCGGGCGCGCGCTGTGCATCGTCGCGCAGGAATCGGAAAGCGTCACGCGCTGCGTCTGCGGAATCGGGGTGCGCATCAAATGAAGTGGATTCTCATCCGCCACGGGCAGACGCAGGGCAACCGTGAGCACCGCTACATCGGCTGCCGCACGGACGAGCCGCTGTGCCCCGAAGGAATTGCGCAATTGCAGAATCGGCACTATCCGCCCGTGTCGCGCGTGTTTGTCAGCCCCATGCGCCGCTGCGTGGAAACGGCGGATCTCCTCTACCCCGGCGTTCCGCAGACCATCATTGGCAGCTTCCGCGAGTGCGATTTCGGCGACTTTGAGAATAAAAATTACGCAGAACTAAACGGCCGCGCCGACTATCAGGCGTGGATTGACTCCGGCGGCGAGCTGCCCTTCCCGCATGGCGAAAGCAGGGCGCAGTTTGCCGCACGGTGCGCGACCGCATTCGAGCAGATTCGCCAGCAGGACGAGGACTGCGCGGTGGTGGCGCACGGCGGGACACTCATGGCGATTATGGAAAAGTTCGCTGTGCCGAAGGGCGGGTATTTTGACTTTCAAGTCGGGAATGGAGAGGGGTTTGTGATGGAGGAGGATGGGCGTTACGCGAGGATTGCAATCAAATAGAGGGGCAGCACGCGCTCCCCTCTTTCGGCATCACAAGATAGAAAGGCTGTCAGTTATCATGCCTGAATGAAGCAAAAGCAACGAGCAAAAGCATGATTGAGCAGTGTTTCTTCGATCTTCTCAAGCAAATCAGGGATTACGCAGAAGAATGCAACGACTTCGCAAAAAATCATAAAAAAAGACATTTTCTCTCTTGACAGGGCGCTGGAAACATGCTATAATTAGTTCTGTTCGCAAGGTTGACCCCTTCGGCGAGAGCCGAAACCTTCGGAACATGACTGGGTGTAGCGCAGTTTGGTAGCGTGCTTGAATGGGGTTCAAGAGGCCGGAAGTTCGAATCTTCTCACCCAGACATCGAAGCGATTGAAAAATCGCTTCTTTTTTTGTACTTTTGGGCGGATTTTCGTCTATCATGGTTGAAATTCATGCCATATAGCACATGATTTTGCAAGTAGCACAGATTCCGTTGCTTCCGAGCTTCTGCCCCTTTTCCTCCCCGAAAACCGCATTTTCGCCTATTTTCACGCCGTTTCAGGGGGCAATGGGGTTATAACGGGGTTATAAAATTTGCCCGGAATCCCTTGAAATTAGCTGCTTTCAGGGACATGCCGCTGTACCGGCGGGGTTATAAAATTGCGGGAATTCGTCGGCGCTCTCTCATTCGGAAGCCGAATCTACCTCCAAGCGGCTCAGATAGCCAATCATCTTCGCGGCATCCGTCCGCTCCTGCTCCTTGTCCAGCTTCGTGTAGATGGCAAGAATCATGTCAGCATCGGCGTGTCCCATCCAGCTTTGCAGCGTCTTGAGCGGCACTTGCGCGTAGTAGGCTCTGGTGCAGAACTCCACGCGGAAATCGTGGCAGCGGATGTTGATTTCCTTCCACGGCGGCAGCTTGCCCTCCGCCAAGAGCTGCTTCTGCTCGTTGGTTTTGCCGTACCAGCGCTTGTGGATGCCGTTGAGCTTCGTCTCCAAGAAGGTGATGTACGACTCGTACTTGCACGCGAAGGCGGACTGCGACATGATGCCGCCGTTCTCCTTGTGGCAAACCAGCCCGTGCCGCCCTTTCAGCGCCTCTTCCAGCGGAGGAAGCAGCGGCACAGTGCGGATGGCGGAAGCGGTTTTGCCCTTCGTGAGCTTCGGGCGATTGCCTTCGCTGAACGACACAGCGCCGCGGACGGCAATCGTCTTTTTCTCGAAATCCACATCGCGGTCGATGTTCAGGTGGAGCATTTCTCCCCTGCGGAAGCCGGTGTAGAGCATCACCATCGCCGCCAGGCCGAAGTCGTGCTCCTGCCATGTACTGCGAATCAGTGCCCGTTCCCACGGCTCCAAGCAGCGGTGTCCGCCCGTTTTCTTGCATTTGGGACGCTGCACGCCCGCCATCGGATTGCGAATCAGCGCACCGTTGGACACTGCGTTGCGGAAGATGCCGTTCATGAGCGAGGCAAACTTGCTCACATAGGACGAGGAATAGCAGCTCAGCTTGTTGAAGATGGCCTGCAAGTCGTTCGCGTTGATGTCGCAGATGAACCGCTTCCGCGTGTGGTCGGCGGCAAAGCGAATCATGCTGGCGTACTGCTTCTGCAATGGCACGCTGCAATCGGAGCGGTAAATTTCCAGCCAGTTCAGCGCATAATCCAAAAAGGTAATTCCTTCGAGGTCGTGGCTGAGCCCCATTTGCTCTTTCTGCTTGTACGCATCGCGGGCTTTCATAGCTTCCGCCTGCGTTTTGCCGTAAAACTGCTTATCATGGTACTTCACCTTGAAGTAGCCGTCGGTACGTTGGGTTAATTTCTGACGAGGCATTGATGTTCCTCCTTATCAATCGCCCCGTGCTGTGTATGCTGATTCAATTGTCAAGGTGCTACGATGATCATAGCACACATTCCAGCACGGGGCAAGTACATTTTGCGAAAAAATTCAGGTGACAGCAATCGGCGGCTGACCATCCAGCCAGCGCTGAAGCCCTTCCCGGTTGATGAGAATCCTGCTGCCGATGCTGAACGCGGGAAAGCCTGATTTTCGCACCAGCTTCCGCGCCGTTGGCAGGGAAATGTGCAGCTCGTCTGCCAGCTCCGCCATCGTCAGCGTCATCTTGGGGACTTTGTGCGCGGACTCCGCTTGATTTTCTTCCGCCCGATCGTCCGCCGGAACGCGATTGAACATTCTTTCACCTCCGAAATGGAGACGCAGGGCCATATCCGACATGCTGACACGCCGGATGCTAACCTTTTCTGCGTCTCTTCTTTATTGAAACAATTTGTTTTGCTGATTTGGATATGTCCGGCATGTCAAGCCGCGAAACACCTTGCCGCAGCGGGGATTCTGCGGCTATTCCCTGACATTCGGATGATAGGCAACATGTCAGAAGGGCGGTTCTTCGTCCACGACGGTGCAGCCGCCAAACGTCAGCTGTGCAGGCGGCGGGATTCGCTCCCAGCCATACTGCCGCCCATACTTGGCAAACTTGCGGGCATTGCGAAACTTCTGCCAGCCGCTGATTTCGCCGCTGGCTATCCCGCTGTCCACAATTTCGCGGATTTCGCGCGTCTCGTAATTCTTCGGCTCATCAAGCGGATGCGCCAGACATTCCCGGTAAATCTGCAAAGTACAGACCTTGTCCTGCTCGAACGTCTCGAACCATGCGTAGATGCGCCCCGCCAGCGTATCCTCCTGACAATAATCCTGCTGCTGTTTGCGCAACGCGTCTTCATCCGCCTTGGACAAGTGCGTGCTGTACGCGCCGGACTTGTACTGCACCATGATTTCCGCCCAAAGCTGCTCGAAATAGTGCCGGGACTCCGCCGGATTGTCGAGAATATGGCAGTCGGCTTTCGACGCATCCACCGTCACCGGGAGAAAGCGCCGATTGCCGCTTCTGTCCAGCGGCAGGAAATCCATGCGGTTGGTCGTGCCGGCAAACACGCTTTGCCGGGGATGATCGCCGCCGTATCGGTCGTATGCCATCCGCAGAAAATCCTTGTCGCGGCTGAGAAAAGACTTGATCTCCTCGATGCTTTTGGCATTCGCCGTCGCAACCATCTCCGAAAGTTCGCAAATCCAGTGACCGTTGAGCCGATGGTAAATCTCCTTGTCGTCCAGTTTGCTGACATCGTCCGTGAACCATTCCGGCTCCAGCGCCAGAAAGCGGATGAAGGTGGTTTTGCCAGCGCCTTGCCCGCCCACCAGCACCAGCATCAGCTCAAACTTGCAGCCGGGATGAAACACCCGGTTCACCGCACCGAGCATGAACGTGCGCAGATACTTTTCGTTCGTGTCGCTCACTTCCGCGCCAAGAAAATGGTGCAGCGCCACCCGGACGCGCGGCACGCCATCCCAGACAAGGCTGTTCAGCCTGTCCCGCACCGGATGGAACGCCTGCGCGGTGGACACGATGTTCAACGCCGGGTAAATCAGCTTTTCCGACCGCAGCCCGTAGTGCTCTTCCAGATACAGCCGCAGGAACGCAACATCCATGTCGTCAATCATGTCGCTTTTCCGCGCCCACCAGACGGGGCAGGTCATCGACATGCGTTCCTTGAACAGATTTCTGCGGATGTTGCCGGCAAAAACCGGGTCATGGGTCAGCGCAGTGACGAA
>OLZV01000487.1_pt1 | contig 16975 bp, 13 predicted proteins | sample 1644531 | NCBI WGS metagenome assembly OLZV01 (sample SAMEA103958115, study PRJEB25191) | human gut metagenome | biome: human-associated habitat [ENVO:00009003]; feature: intestine environment [ENVO:2100002]; material: feces | place: Germany | collected 2013/2015
CTTGAGCGATATTTTTTTGACGTGTATCTACTAGCATCGCGGATACGCTTACTAATATATAATATTATATAGCCCCTTGACCGCATTTTCATTTTTCATTTTGACCCATTTTGACCTTGACCCATTTTGACACCGCTGCCCATGCTGCCCTGTCTTTAAAAGATACGCATTCTTGATGCCTGCATGTTTATAAAAGGCAGATACACAGATATTTACGTTATGTGCTTAATAGGTGGTTCTGCTGCCGTCGTCCGCATAAGCCCGTTATGTTCTTTTTTTGTTCCGTCGTCTTTTTTCTTCAAAAAGGGTTCCATGTGCAGCTTTTTCTTGCAAAACATAGCCCGTTTTTGATGAAAAAATGCTAACTTTGCGTATAGCTTAAACGTTCGCAAGTGACGTCAAACGCTTTGCGGCGTGCATTCGTTTAACGGCATGTAACCATGAAAGCCTAAAAAAATGAAGGTTTGCCGACAAGCAGCATGCCCATGGCTGGCGAGAACAATTTATTGACAAAAACGATGAAAGTATGGCTGTGACAGAAGACAGAAAATATACAAAGGAGCAGATTTATACCCTTTTGGAGGGTGTGAAGGGCAAGACGTTAGGCGAGGTTGACACATCACGCCAGTTTGACCGCACGCTAAAGAGCGACAAGATTACCGGCATAGCCGGCGACGTCGTGGAGCAGTCGGTCTTTGGCTACGAGCGCGACAGCGACCAGGAATGTGACATCGAGATTGACGGCGTGTTGACCGAGCTCAAGACCACGGGCGTGCGCGTTCCCAAAAGCCTCTTGAAGAACGCACGAGGCAAGACGGGAGCTGCCTATAACGTGTTTCTTGGAGCGAAGGAAGGCATAACCATCACGAACGTCACCTTTGAACCGACCATCCAGACCGTTTTTGACACCTCCCATTTTTGGGAAAAGTCGCAGCATCTGCTGATTGTGTTCTACGAATACCGGTCTTATGAGGTTGTTCCCGCTTCGGGCTACAAGAGTTTCCCCATCGTCGACTATTGTTACAACTCGTTCTCCTCAGACGAGAAGGCGAAGCTTCAGAACGACTGGGAGATTGTGCGCGACTATCTGCAAGCCGTCTATGACGAGTGTCACGACACCTGTGAGCGCAACGAGCGTCTTGTGGGCTTCACGCATGTTCTTCGCCCGCAGCTGCTGCTGATAGAGCTTGTTCCGGGCTTTAAGCGCAGGGCATCAGGCAACTATCAGCGGCCGCGCTATAAGCTCAAGAAGACGTTTGTCGACTATATCGTGAGGGGCCATTTCGACAAGAGCAGAGCGTGCAGCGAGATTGTGCTGAAAGAGCCGTTCTCCAGCTTTGCGCAGCTCGATGCCCGTTGCCACGCGTTGACGCTCCTCTATAAGGGCAAGACCTTGCAGGAGCTGAAGCAGGAGCTGGGCATCGATGGGGCTATGAAGAACGTTGCCGCCCAATGTGTCATACGCATGTTCGGCACAAGCTGCAAGCGCCTGAACCAGATTTCCGACTTTACGAAAGCAGGTATAATAGCCAAGACCATCACCATAACGCCCCGGGACGGCAGGACGGAGGACATGAAGCTCTCTCACATCGACTTTGAGGAATGGGCCGACCGCGACGCCGACTTTGAAGACTCTGAGGTCTATTCTTACTTCTGTGAGCACAGCTTTCTCTGTCCCGTCTTCTGTGAGCACGATGTCAAGGACCCCGACAAGACCACCTTTGAGGGCTTCAAGCGCTTCGCTTTTGACGAAGAGTTTATAGAGACAGAGGTGCGGCGCACATGGGACGATTCAAGAAGGCTGATCCACCAGAACGAGCTCGAGTGGGAATATGTCTATGACGACCAGGGCCGCAAACGTCGAAACGGCAGCGGAGCCTACATGGGCGCTCCCAACTTTCCCAAGAGCTCTGGCTATAAAGTGTTTTTCCGTGGCGGTGCCGACGTGTCGAACGAGGAGTCGCGGACAGAGTGTGTCAACGGAATACGGATGCTGCCACAGTTTTTCTGGCTTAAGGGAACATATATTGCAAACAAATTAAAAGAAATTTCATACATCTAAAAAATGCAAGATACAAACAAGGACAAGATAAGGGTAGTGGAGCTGTTTGCCGGTGTGGGCGGATTCAGAATAGGCCTGGAGGGTGCTTCAGATGTGTATGACACCGTCTGGAACAACCAGTGGGAACCCTCGACCGTGCACCAGGACGCATCGCTTGTCTACAAGGCACGCTTTGGTTCCAAGGGCCATTGCAACCAGGACATAAACACCGTGGCAACAGAAGACATTCCTGACCATGACCTTCTTGTTGGCGGCTTCCCGTGCCAAGACTATTCGGTGGCCTCCACGCTAAGCCGCTCGGGCGGCATTGAAGGCAAGAAGGGTGTGTTGTGGTGGCAAATCTACCGCATTCTTGACGAGAAGGGGAGCAAGCGCCCGAGCTACCTTTTCTTCGAGAACGTGGACCGCTTGCTCGGCTCGCCTGCCAAGCAGCGCGGGCGCGACTTTGCCATCATTCTGGCATCGCTCGCCGACCTTGGCTACACGGTGGAGTGGCGTGTCATCAATGCTGCCGAATATGGCATGCCTCAGCGCCGTCGCCGCACCTACATCATGGGCTATCGCGAGGGCTCGCCCGTGGCTGCCAAGGTGAGACAGCTCGCCGACTGGGTGCTCTATGACGGTGTCATGGCCAAGGCTTTTCCGTTCAGGGCCAAGGACGGCACGCGTTCCGAGTTTGACATTGAAGGAACGATAAAAGAGGTATCCGACAATTTCAACAAAGACGGCAAGACCAGCCCGTGGGGCAATGCCGGCATAATGTGCGGCCGTCATGTCTTTTCTGTCGATGCCGACCCTGTGTATGAAGGTCCGACGACCACGCTGGGCGGGATTGTCGTTGACGAGAGGTTCGTGCCCGAGGAGTTTTTCATACCGCAAGACGAGGTGGCAAGATGGGAGTATGAGAAGGGTGCAAAGAAGATTGAACGCACATCTAAGGAGGGCTTCAAGTATGTCTTCTCTGAGGGCGGAATGGCTTTCCCCGACTCGCTCGACAAGCCCTCGCGCACCATCATCACGGGCGAGGGCGGAGCAGCCGCTTCGCGCTTCAAGCATGTTGTCCTCACCCCTTCAGGCCGTTACCGGCGCCTCATACCGCTGGAGCTGGAGCGCCTGAACATGTTTCCCGACAACCACACCTGCCACCCCGACGTGACCGACGGGCGCAGAGCGTTCCTTATGGGCAACGCCCTGGTGTGTGGCATCGTGCAGCAGGTGGGCAAGAGCCTCTACCGCTTCATCTATGAGAAGGAGCCTGTGTCGACACACCCCATCGACATGAAGCGCGACAAGGAGCCGACGCTGGGTCTGGACCTGTTTGCACAGCTCTGCCCTGAGCTGAAGGTGAACAAGGTGAAGAAAAACTATGTGCTCGACATGACCAAGAACGTGCTTATAGGGTTTGTCAAGGCCGACAATGCCGACTATTTTCTTGACGGCGGCCAAAGCAAGATTTATTACACGGGAAAGACAAAATCGTTCCCCTCGACCATTGCCCTTAACAAGCTCTTCTATTTCATGCCTTACATAAAGGGCCGCGGCGTGAAAGACCTGTATCTTATACGCATTGCCCGCATAGGCTGCAAAGCCGAAATTTATCCTGAGCTTGGCGACAAGGAACCGCGACTGGTCTTTGAGCTCGAATATCTGGAAAGCCTGCCTTCTTATGTTATGATCAAACCAAACATCTTTAACACTTACCGCGACACGGTGTTGGGCAAGGTTATGGATGGCGACATTTAAAAAAAACTGCAAACCGATGTCAATATTTAAATTTTACACATTCAAGAACGAAAAACGTGAAGACAAACCCCAACCCCAGCTGCTAACCTCATCTGACGAAGCGACACCTGCCAAGCCCACCGACCCGAGAGAGCTCTTTGGCGGGCTGTTCAAGACCAACGGGCAGCTGAAGCTGTGGGTGCCAAAGGGCAAGGACGAGGCCGACTGTGAAATCTACCATTGCCGTGTGTTGCGCCATTCGGCTGACGTGGCGGTTCTGGTTCTTGAAAACAACGGCAGCAAGCACACCATCATAGACATGAAGGACGTGAAGCACGACCACCACCCCTTCTGCCATGTCATCATAGACAACCGTCCTGACAGCCAGCTCATAGGCATAGAGCGCAACGCGGCCTTTGGGTCAAACACCGACAAGGTGGCCGACATTCTCAGCAAGGGGCTCTCGAACCTGCTCTTCTCCGACGGGCGGCGCATAGAGCTTGAACGCCTTGTGAAGAGCAGCACCTCGCTCTGGGACGTGGTTGACGAGATTGTGGAGAAGTTTAACGACCGCGTCAAGCAGATTCGGCTCGACTTCGACGGCGACGACGGCAACGCCGCCTCTGCCTCGCCAATCCTTTGCGCCAACAGTTTTCTTGCCCTGCTCAGCAGCATGGCCAACAGCTCCGAGAGCAACGCGCTGTTTGCCCTTTGTGCCAAGAACGACGACGGTGTGAAGCTCGACAACATACGCACCGACTTGCAGCACATTGCCGACCAGTGTCTGGCGCAGAAGGTCTACACCCTGTCTGTGAGGTTCAAGACGTTTGGCATCTACCGTTACGGTGCCGATCTTGCGGCGCAGTTTTGCATTGACGAAAACCTGATAGCCGAATTTGTCATCGGCGAGAAAAAATTGAGTTTGACGATAAAGAAGAAGGTTTCTACATGATAATGTGGCTTAACCGCTTGAACAACCTGACCAAAGACAATTACAAAAATGAACCTATTCAGCCCAGAAGAACGCGACGCCGTAGAAGATAAGTATGGCGACACGCCGCCTTATGCCATGGCGGAGAATGTGTGTCGCCGCTGCCTCGCTGACCGCCACACCTTCACGCTCCATCCCTCAGAGCTTTTCTACCTTGTGTTCTATGTCATAGACACCTTGCGCGGCAAGACCTCTAAGGATGCCCGACGCTTTGCCGACAATTGCTACGCAGAGCATGTCGACTATCTGCGGCACGACAAGCAGACGGGAGCATCGGATGCTGACCTCCATGCGGCTGTGGTGGCCGTGTTGCACACCACCGTACAATGGGTGCTCGACAGCGGCGCAAGGCGGTGGCTGTGGGTCGCCTCCTGTCTGGAGGCTCAGGTTGTCGAGCACCATGAGGTTGACCTGACGGCTTTTGCCAGCGCTTTCGCCCGGTGCGTTAACGAGGATGACGAGCGCAGGCTGTTCATGAACCGATACATGACCGCCCCGTCGCTCATCTCTCAGGAGATTGACGACACGCTCGATGCGATGGATGAAGAGAAGAAAAAATGCCAGTCGGCGATCCCCCACATGGTCTATTGCAAAGGCGACTATGTCGAGAACAAGCATGTTGCTACCCAGATAGACAATGTGGCCAAGGGAGGCATCGGGGTTTTAACGGAGGGAAAATATACATAGATTTAAAAAAAACAAGAGCTTGTATGGATAAAGAATTGTTGGAAAAAATATTGGCGGCGTCGCGCATTAACGTGCAAGGCGACCTGGTGTTTGAGAAGCATGTAGAACACGAGATAGGCAACGTCGAGGCTGGAGGCATCGGCATACAGATTGTGCAAGGCGGGGCTGCCGCCTCGCCCAACAAACCGCGTGCTGCCAGGCCCGCATCTGCCGATGCCGTCGCGGTTCTCGACACCCCCGATGCCCGGCGGCTGTGGGAGAAAGCCCAGGCAGCAGGATGGGTCGATGCTGAACGCCAGCCCACCAGCCGCCTGAGCACGAAGGTTGCCAAGGCAATGTTTGCCAATGTTATGGTAAACATGCTGAACATCCCGAACCCTGTTTATGAGCCGTTTGAGGCGATGTGGGGCGAAACAGACCTTGGACGCTCTTATGCAAGCGGCAATTCGTATGAAAAGAACAAGCGTCTGACAGATGAAATAAGAAAGACGCTTCGTTAAGTTTTTTCTTTTTTTCCTGATGCCTTCGATAAGGGCAACCGTAATGACAACGTGGTTGACAACGTGTCATTACGGTTGCCCTCTTTTTTTGTCCTTACCTTTGCCATCGTAATCCTGACGGCACGCTTTTGACGGCTCGCCTGGGGTTGCGAGAGTTTATTCGCTTGAATTATTAATTATATAAAACGACGAAGAAAAATGAGCATTTATTTTAGTATTTCTGTCTGGAAGTTTTCTTTCTGCGTGAGCATTAACGGAGTGGTCAACAACAAGAAAAATTAACGAAAAATGGAAAACAAATTCTTAAAAGGGGAGGCAATGGAAACAAAGCCCACCTCACTAAAAAGAGAAAATCATTTTAAAGGAGAAACATTAAAAAGAAAAAACAATGGAAACAAAAATTTTGAAAGTGGTACAGCAGGGCGAGGCCTTCGCTGTGCAGAGCCAGAAGGCGGAGAGCGGACAGACGATGAAGTGTAACATCGTGCTGCAGGAGATGGGAGGCAGCAAGTATGAGAACCAATATGCAGCCTCGATGTTGGGCAACATGGCAGGGTGCAGATTCTCGCCAGGCGACGTGGTGGCGGTGACGCTTCGCTTCTCTACACGCGAATATAACGGAGCGGTTTATCAGGACATTCTGGTGACGGATATTGAGAAGCTTTAAGTTTAAGGGGAAAGGGGTTTTAAAGGTAAAAAAGTAAAAAGGTAAAAAGGTAAAAAAAAGGGCTGACGCCCTTTAAGGGAAAAGTGAAAAACGAAAAGTGAAAAATCTCTTTTGAGGGGAAAGAGGGGTTTTAAAGGTAAAAGGGTAAAAAAGGTAAAAAAAAGGCTGACGCCCTTAAGGGGGAAAGGCTTTTAAAGGTAAAAATGTAAAAAGGAAAACAAAAGTTTAATCTGAGTTGAACAGGGAGGATTGTCCATGGTAAAGCGCGCTAAAATCTGACAATATGTTCTTCTCGTAAAAATATTCAATGAAGATTATGACAAACAAAAACAAAAAGAACCCGCTGAACAACAACGGATTTAACAACGGACAGAACAACGGGCTGAACAACAGATTTAACAACGGTCTGAACAGCAACGCCAATAACAACGGGCAGTCAGAGGCCAAGACCACGAACAACCTGTTTAACCAATGCAGCCATGTGCAGCTGGGCGGCATGGCTTTCTATGACGACAGCAGGTGTTTCATGTTCTCACCCGACGAGCCTGTGCCCGATGTGGTGCAACGTATGAGGCGGATGCACGGGGTGGCGCAGCAGATGACCGACGGCACGTTCGACTTTGTGGCGCAACCCAGAACGAAATCGCAGTCGACGCTCATCAAGAAGCTGGCGCACGGCAGGGTGAGCTTGACCAAAGACAACGCCATTCAGCTCACGCTGAAGGTTATGAGAAACGAAAACATCAACATAGCAGAGACTATTGCTGCCGAGGCGGCGGACGCGGCAGACGCTATCGCTGTCTTCTGACCACTAATAATATTTTTAGACCACTAATAATATTTTTTGAACACGAATTACGCGAATAACACGAATATTCTGTTCACATGAATATTTTAGACCACTAATAATATTTTTGAACACGAATTACGCGAATAACACGAATATTCTGTTCACATGAATATTAACAAGAAAGATTCGTTTAATTCGCGTAATTCGTGTTCAAAAAAAATCGTGTTCCTCATGTGAGCGCACCGCGCGAACAAAGATCCGTGAGATCCGTGAGATCCGTGTGCAAAATAAAAAAGATCCGTGTGCAAATAAAAAATATTCGTTTAATTCGTTTAATTCGTGTTCAAAAAAATTTCGTGTTCACATAAAATTAGTGTTCAAATAAAAGATAAAAGAAAATGAGCGTACACATTATATATTACAAAGACGGGGCAAAGCTTATGCGCCCCGTGAAGGACGAAACAGAATATAGGCTGCTGCGCGATGCCGAACGCAACCGCACAGCCGACAAGCACCACATGGTGCAGATGAACTATTCGTGTCTGCCCAACGCCGACGGGGCGCTGAAAGGCTCGACGCGGATGAGCCGTTCGGTGGGCATGGACATCGACTTTGACCCTAAGGCGCCCGACTATGAGGCGAAGATGGCGCAGGTGCCCGAGCTGGTCATGGGCAAGAAGGAGGAGCTGGGGCTGCTCATGCTCGAACGCTCTGCCAACAAGGGCTACCACATCGTGTTCCGACGCCGACCGGGACTCTCGCAGGAGGAAAACCTAAAGTGGGCCTCGCGGCTGCTGGGGGTGGAATATGACAAGGGAGCAAAGGACATAACGCGCGTGTTCTTCACGCCGCCGACAGACCGTCTGCTCTATCTCGACAAGGAGCTGTTCGACAACGGGGAGGCGGAGGCTGCTGCTTCGGGGGCTTCTTCTTCAGGTTCATCATCCTCTTCTTCGGGTTCCTCATCCTCATCTTCTTCAGGTTCATCATCTTCTTTATCCAATAATAATGTAGATCAAAACGTTCCTACTGACGGTGGCAAGAGTGGAGAGAAGCAGGGTGGGGCGAAAGGCTCTCAAGCTTCTGCCCAAGGCTCTCAAGCATCGGGTCAAGCTTCGGTGGAAGGCTCTCAAGCGGCTGCAGGGGAGGCTTACCTCGGCATTCCCTACGCGCTGATCATAGACCGGTGGTGGGCGATGTATAACGACGGGCAGACACCCGTGAGGAGCAACCGCAACACGCTGACCTTTGAGCTGGCCGTGAACCTGCGCCACATCTGCGGCTTCGACCGCAAGGTGCTGGACCGCGTCATCCCCTGCTATGACGGCTTTCCCGAGGCCGAGAAGCTGGCGTGCATAGACAGCGCCCTGGCCGAGAAGCGCACGCAGATGCCGAAGCGCCTGAAGGACGTGCTGCTGGCCGTGAGACAGGAGCGCATGGGGCAGGCCGAGGGCGGCGACGGCACCGATGGCATGGACGGGCTCGACGAGGCGCTGGCGCAAGACGACCTGTTCTATTATAAACAGTTGCCCACGCTCCCCATGGGCGTGAAAGATTCGGTCGATGCCGTGGGCCCGCCCCTGGCGCTCCCCGTGCTGACCGCTGTGACACCCGTCATCGGCATGCTGGCAACGGGCGTGAGGGTCGACATTCACGGCAAGAAGAGCGGCCTGAACCTCATCGCCTACATCGCGGGCGACTTTGCCTCGGGCAAGGGAAGCATTGACCCCGTGGTCGACGCATGGACCGCCGAGGTGAAGGCCATGGACAAGATGTATCAGCAGAAGGAGGACGAGTGGAGAAAGCGCAAGCGGGCGGCCAAGAACAAGAAGGAGCAGCCCGAGGAACCGAAGCTGCCCGTGCGCTGTCTGACGCTCAACAACACGGTGGCAAACCTGGCCGAACGCCTGGCCAACACGGGCGGCAAGCACGCCTTCTCCTTCACACCCGAGGCCGACACGGTGGCGCAGAAATGGCGGTCGGCGATGAGCGACTTCTCCGTGATGCTGCGACAGGCTTATGACGGCACGAGCTATGAGCGCGAGGCGAGGAGCGCCGAGGCGGTGAACGTGCACATAGACCGCCTGCTGTGGAACGTGGTGATGTGTGGCACGCCCGACGCGCTCTACCGCGTGGTGACCAACTATACGGACGGCTTCCAGAGTCGCATTGCCCTGGCCCGCACGCCCGACAACACCTACACGGCGCTCACCGACAACCTGCATGTGCTCACCGACCGCCAGCGCGAACGCATAGGCCATGTGGCGCACCTGCTGCCCCTGCTCGAAGGCGAGGTGACGCTGCCCAAGCTCGAGGCCAAGGGCAGGGCGTGGCTGGAGCGCGTGCGCCTGGAGACGATGAAGAACGACGACAAGATCAAGGCCCGCCAGCGCTTCCGCATCTGTCCGACGACGATGAGGATGATGACCTGCATCATGCTCTGCCGCGTGGTTGCGGCACTCATCGACAAGTACGGCGTGGCGGGCGCCGAGACGCGCCTGAAGCAGGAGCCAGGGCTCTGGCGCGAGATGATCCTGAAGCAGCAGACACCGGCCATGCTGAGCGCCTTCGACGTGCTTGCCGACTATCAGATGGACAACGCCCTGTTCTTCTTCCGTGAGCGCATTGAGGCGGCTTTCATGGCAAGCAGCTATGCGGGACAGGCGGCCTCGGAACGCTCCAAACGCGGACGAAACGACTCTATCTTTGAACGCCTCGACAGGACATTCAGCTTCGAACAGGCCCTGCAGCAGTCGATTGCCGTGAAGGGACCTAACACCTCGCGCAACGCGGTGAAGCAGATGCTGAAAAACTGGAGGAACCAGGGACTGGTGACGAGAGGGGAGGATATGAGGTTTGTGAAGAGGTAGGAAAAGAAGCCCATACAGCCACCCAAAGCCCCTCCCCCTCGCAGCCCTTTGGGCTGCTCACCCCTCCCCTTATGGAGGGGAGTAGAATGCTGAGGCTGGTTGGGGAGGGGCGCGGGTATCTACAGCCCATTCTCCTGTCAACTCTGGTAAGAAACGCAAGAAAGGGGGAAAATTGTCCCTATTGTCTCTATTGTCTTTGAAACCTTCGCAAGCTTGGCGGGCCGCTGCTTGGTGGTGAGGGCTGCTTGGAAGGGTTAGTAAAAACTTTTAATAAGAGGGTCAAAATGGGTCAAGGTCAAAATGGGTCAAAATGAATTTTGGATAATTCAAAAACAAAATCAAAATTCAAAACTTAAAATTGTGCGAAGCGCCATAGCCGAGCGCAAAAACCAAAAATCAAAATTCAAAAATCATTAAATCAAAATCGGCTGAAAAGCCGACAAGTCAAAATTCAAAATTCAAAAATCAAAACTAATAAAGATATGTTTATAGAAATTAAAAGATACCGGTTCACAGCTTGGGGCGTGGACGGAACTCTATGGGTTGACGGTGTGCATGTGTGCGACACCGTGGAACATCCACAAAAATATATGAGTGCGGGCTGCTATAACGTGCGGATGATAAAGGACGAAAAGCTTAAACGATATCTGCCAAAGCTCTCTAACGGCGCCACGATAAGACCTGGCAACGGACCGTTCGCGCTGAAGAAGGGAAGCGTGGCGGTGGGAGAGTATCTTATGCCAGGCGTGGTAGTGAAATCGTCACAAGCCGTTGCCAGTCTTTGCACGAGAATTAAAAATCAATTGGCACGACACGCAAAGGTGACGCTGAAAATTGACGGCGAAGAACACGGGGGAATTAAGGAATAATGCAGGTCGCGGATTTTAGGAATAAAAAAATAATTGTTCATCCTTCCTCTTTCCTGAGAGAGCGGAGGACGCAAAAAACAAGGAAAACGACGGGGGCATAAATAAATGTGCTTTGTTTTTTGGCGGACATTATTTAATTTCGTACCTTTGCACACAGCTATGACGATAAAACCTTGGCCCTTACCTTTGTAAAAAAGGCTGCAAGGCTAACCAAAAAGAACCGATTGACATTTAAAGGTAATTTTTAAAGGTAAAAAGGTTAAAAGGTAAAAAAGGTAAAAAAGCTGCGGGCTTGAGAGCTATCTTTTAAAGGTAAAAAGGTAAAAAGGTAAAAAGGTAAAAAAGGCTGCGGGCTTGAGAAATCTTGGGGCTTGGAGCTGTCTTTGAGCTTGAGGGGCTGTCTTTGGCTTGAGGGGCTGTCTTTGGCTTGAGGGGCTGTCTTTGAGCTTGAGGGGCTGTCTTTGGCTTGAGGGGCTGTCTTTAGCTTGAGGGGTTTTCTTGGGCTTACGGGCTGGGCGCGGCTTGAGGGCTGAGCGCGGATGCGTCATGGCGTGAAGAGTGAACAAGCATTATTTATACTCAAAATAAATTATAAGGAATTATGCGTTTAATCATTGAACAGAACTACGAACAGCTCTCTAAGTGGGCTGCAGAGCATGTAATTGAGAGAATCAACAGTTTCAACCCCACACCCGACCACAAGTTTGTGCTCGGCCTGCCCACAGGCTCTTCTCCTATCGGCATGTATAAGTATCTGGCTGAGGCTTGCAAGGAGGGACGTGTGTCGTTCAAGAACGTTCTCACTTTCAACATGGACGAGTATGTCGGCCTGCCTGAGGAGCATCCCGAGAGCTACCACTCGTTCATGGCTAACAACTTCTTCAACCACATCGACTGCCCGAAGGAGAACATACATATCCTTAACGGCAACGCCGAGGATCTCGAGGCAGAGTGTGCCCACTATGAGCAGATGATTGAAGAGGCTGGCGGCATTGACCTCTTCATCGGCGGCATTGGTCCCGACGGCCATATCGCCTTCAACGAGCCGGGCTCTTCGCTCACATCGCGCACACGCCAGAAGACGCTGACCACCGACACAATCGTGGCCAACTCGCGCTTCTTCGACAACGACGTGAAGAAGGTTCCCACCACAGCTCTCACCGTTGGTGTGGGCACCGTGATGTCTGCACGCGAGGTTATGATTCTCGTCAACGGCCATAACAAGACACGCGCGCTCCAGGCTGCTGTGGAGGGCCCCGTGACACAGATGTGGACCATCAGCGTGCTCCAGATGCACCAGCATGGCATCATCGTTTGTGACGAGGCTGCTACAGACGAGCTTAAGGTTAGCACATACCGCTATTTCAAAGACATTGAGAAGAACAATCTTTAATGGCGGAATTCTTGAAGTTTAATTTGGGGCAGAAGTTTTGTGCTGTTTCACATCTCGCGTGTGGCAGGGCGAAGTTTCTGCCCCTGCTTTTGGGCGCTTGCCTGGCGGCCGGGGCTGCCGAGGGCGGGCATGACGGCTCGGGGCTGACGGAGCGTGGCGGGCTGACGGCTGGCTTTGACCAGACGGAGCGTGGCGGGCAGCTGGCTCGCTTTGACCAGACGGAGCGTCGCGTGTCGACGGCTTGTGACGGGCAGACGGCAAACAGAAAAAAAGACGTGGTTATGAAAAAGATTATTGCAAAACACATTGACGCAACAAAGATGCCTGCGGAGCTGAGCGACATTCCGGCATTGCTCGATGCAGAGGGCGTGGCTTACAACGCCATCGGGTGCAACAACTGGCCCGAGGCGTTCCCTTACACGCCCAAGGTGGAGGTGCGCGTGGCTCACACGGGCGACGCCATCGTGCTTCACTATCGTGTGGAGGAGAGCACCGTGCAGGCTGAGGCCGGGGACAACGGCAAGGTGTGGGAAGACTCTTGCTGCGAGTTTTTCTCCATTCCTGCCGGCGACGGCGTTTATTATAACATTGAGTGCAACTGTGCCGGACAGATGCTCATCGGCGGCGGCGCTGAGCGCAAGAACCGTGAGCGTGCCGCCAAGGAGGTGCTCGACACCGTGAAGCGCTGGTCGTCGCTCGGGCGTGAGCCTTTTGCCGAGAAGGCGGCTCCTGCTTCGTGGCAGATGGTGATGGTCATACCTGCTTCGGCTTTCTTCAAGCACCACATAGGGAGCTTTACGGGAAAGACCATTCGCGCCAACTTCTACAAGTGTGGCGACCGCCTGAAGCAGCAACACTATCTGTCGTGGAACCCCATAGACCTGCCAAGGCCCAACTTCCACTGCCCCGAGTTTTTCGGGGAGCTGACGTTTGAATAAGGAAAAACTGTTAAGGCTTTCGCAGGCGCATAATAGAATTCTGCTTCATGCATCTGTTGTCTCTTAATGTTTGACAATGTGCTTGCGAAAGTTTTTCTCTTTTTTTTACTTAAATGGTTAATGGTTGTCTTTTTAAAAGAAAAACAGTTCTTTTTGTTGTTTTAGTGAAAAAGAATTGCTATTTTTGCAAAAACAATAAGAAAAGAAAGGAATAATGAATGGAACTGGTTCTGAACGATTATCACAAGAAAATAAATGCTGTAAAAATGCAATCGGTGGCATCTTGGAGCAAGCTGAATTTATCGCGCAAGGAGTGCTCCAATCAGTTCAAGCGGTTGCGGGAACAACGAATTGCAAGGGAGTGCAAATAGCTCGTGTTGCAGAAATCAGATTAGGATAATCTTATTACTTACCATAAACAATCTCCAAAATTCTTATAAAAAAAATAACCGTTTTCGGTTTTCTCTCCAATGAAAGACAATGTGAGCTTCGACCCCTGTCAGCAAGAGGTGATAGAGGCCAGAGGAGGATGGCACCTGGTGCTCGCTCCTCCGGGCTGCGGAAAGACGCAGATTCTGACCGAACGCATACGCCGTGCCCACAGCGAGGGGGTGGCTTATGCCGACATGCTGTGTCTGACCTTCACCAACCGCGCGGCACGGGGCATGAGTGAGCGCCTGGCAAGCACCATCGAAGACGAGGGGGCAAAGGAGGTGTATGTGGGCAACCTGCACAGGTTCTGCTCGCGCTTTCTTTTTGAAAACAACCTCGTTACAGCCGACACGTCCATCATCGACGACGACGATGCCGTGAGCATTCTCGCACGCTTCACAGGCGATGACGAGATGGTTGTGGCTGCCGACTATAAGCAACGCCGCGGCTACATGGAGGTCGTGCAGGTGGGGGCGCTCATGCACCAGATCGCCCATGCCCACCCGCGCGGGTTGCGCCTGCACCCCGACTGTCTGCAAGCCGACGATGTGAGGGCGCTGAGGCTGTTGTGCGAGATTCAGAAGGTGGAGCTCACGCCTGCCGCCATGCTCGACATCTATGCCCACACCGATGCCTACAGAACCCTGGCCGGAGGCAGCTCTGCCGACTTTGGTGAGAAGACCGTTGTGGGCAGGACGCTGAGAAAGCTGTCGCTGGCGTGGGAGTATGAGCAATATAAGGCGAAGAACCATCTGCTCGACTTTGAAGACCTCTTGCTCATGGTCTACGATGTGCTTGCCGGCACAGGCCCTGATGCCACGGCCTTCAAGCGCTATCCGTGGATCCAGGTTGACGAGGTGCAAGACCTTAACCCGTTGCAGATAGCCCTTGTGGAGCTGCTGGCAACCGACTCTGCCGACACCGTGATGTTGCTCGGCGACGAGCAACAGGCCATCTTCTCGTTCATGGGGGCAAAACTGAGCACGCTCGAACAGCTGAAGGAGCGTTGCCGCGGACGTGTGCACCACCTCGACGTGAACCACCGCTCGCGCCGCTATCTGCTCAACGTTTTCAACACCTATGCCGAGGAGGTGCTGCACATTGACCCCGACCTCCTGCCCAAGGCCGACAACGACCAGCAGGCTGCGACCTCACGATGCTGCAAAGCGAGACCGTGGCCAGCGAGCTGGCAGATGTGGCGCGCCGCGTGAAGCAGCTGCTTGAGGCATCGCCCACCGACACGACAGCCGTGGTGGTGTCTTCAAACAGCGATGCCGACGACGTGGCAACAGCGTTGAGAGAAGCTCACATTCCGCATTTCAAGGTGTCGGGTGCCGACCTCTTTGCACAGCCCGGCATGAAGCTGCTGCTGGCGCACCTTAACGTGCTGGCACGCCCCAACGACTTCCTGTCGTGGGCCCGGCTGCTTAGCGGCCTGCATGTGTTTGAGCAGAGTTTTGCGGCACGCAATTTCGTGAGAGCCTCGCTCAACCTCGCCATCCTTCCCGCCGACCATCTGCGCTCAGACGGCGGCACCTATGTGAACGACTTCATGACGGCCTGCGGGGAGGGCGAGCTGGTGGTGTTTGACACCGAGACAACGGGGCTCGACGTGTTCCATGACGACATTGTGCAGATCGCCGCCGTGAAGATGAGCAACGGGCAGATTGTGCCCGGCTCTGCACTTTCGCTCTTCATAAGGACGGAGCGGCCCATACCAGAGAAGCTGGGCGACATAGACAACCCCATCATTGAGGAGCTGAAGCACCACGAGCTGCTGGAGCCTGCCGAGGCGCTACGGAGTTTTGTCGACTATGTGGTGGCGAGACCGCTCCTCGGCCACAATGCCGACTACGACTATCATATTCTTGACCACAACCTGCGCCGCTACTGTCCTGAGATACAGCTCAGCAGCAGGTGCCCCGTGTGTTTCGACTCGCTCCGGCTCATCCGCCTGCTGGAGCCTGACCTTAAGGTCTACAAGCTCAAGGCGCTTCTCGCGGCGCTCGGTCTGGAGGGCGAAAACTCGCACCTTGCCGATGAGGATGTGAACGCCACCTGTTCGCTCGTGGCCTACTGCATGGCGAAGGCGCTGCCGCTGCTGCCACGTCAGCGGGCTTTTCTGAAGGAAGACCGCGTGGTGAGGCGGGCAAGGGTGCTGAGGGCGCGTTACGCCGACAGCTATGACGAGGCCCTACGACGGCTCTATGAGCAGAGGCCCGAGGGCGAGACGCCGGCGATGGTGGACGAGCTGCAACGCTTCTACAAGCTCATAACTGCCGAACATCATGTCGAGCAGGTGGAGGGGCTGCGTTATGTGCTCAACCATCTTGCCGCCGACGTGATCGTGACGGGTGAAGAACCGTCACTCGCGGAGCAGCTGGCGAACCACATCATGGAGCTGAACACCATGAAGGAGGCCGACCTGTGCAACAGCAGGGCCATGACGGAGCGCGTGTTTGTGAGCACCGTGCACAAAGCCAAGGGGCTGGAGTTTGACAACGTCATCGTGTTTGATGCTGTTGACGGACGCTGGCCCAACTTCTACTCGCAGAACAACCCCGCAAGCCTGGCTGAGGACGCACGCAAGTTTTATGTGGCCATTACGCGTGCCACACGCCGACTGGTCATTGCGTGGAGCCGGAACAAGACGTCTTACAACGGCAACGCGCGCCCGCAAAGCCTGACGCGCTTCATGACGCCGTTGCTGAAGATGTTTAACTGATCAACTGAACGCTGAGGCAAGAAGATGCCTGGAGGTAAGATTTATTGAATTTTCGCTATGGTTGATATTTACATTGCGCTTCGCGCTCGTTTTGTTTTAAACATTAATTATCATTAATGACCCATTAATTGTCATTAATACGCGCTTTGCGCGGAAAAATTGATGTTCATTAATGTTCAATTAATGGAAATTAATGTTTGAAAACATGCGCGAAGCGCAAAAGATAATTTAATTGAACTTTCGCTAAGTTTATTATTTATGTCTTATTTACGTCGCGCTTCGCGCTCGTTTTGTTTTAAACATTAATTATCATTAATGACCCATTAATT
>OLZV01000499.1_pt1 | contig 16634 bp, 7 predicted proteins | sample 1644531 | NCBI WGS metagenome assembly OLZV01 (sample SAMEA103958115, study PRJEB25191) | human gut metagenome | biome: human-associated habitat [ENVO:00009003]; feature: intestine environment [ENVO:2100002]; material: feces | place: Germany | collected 2013/2015
CCAAAGAGGAGATGCCTGCGGTATGCAGCTGTTCAACAAAATGTGAAGCAGGGGCAGTCAATACGGCCTGCCCGGTCTGCGCAACTGATAAGAGTAAATGTACGGGCAAAGCACCGGAACCTCCGGCAGAAACATCGGAGCCGGAAAAGGAGAAGCCTGCCGGATTGAACCCGGCTGCGATAGTCCTTTTGCTGGCTCTGCTGGGAGGCGGTGGCGTATTTGCCTATTTGAAGCTCGTTAAGAACAAGCCTAAGACCAAGGGCAATGACAGTCTGGACGATTATGATTATGGCGAGGAAGATTCCGAGGAATGGGAAACCGAGGATGAGGAGTCGGACGAACCGGATGCTGACGGGGGCAGCACAGAAGAAGATGATGAGGACAGTGTGAAATGACCCGTTTCACAGACAGTCCCTATGAACGCATGATGACACGCAGGCCGGAGGGCGGGAAGGAAACTTCCCGTCCTCCTTCTTTACCCCACAACCACCCCTGCTATGGTTGCGGGAGTTATGGAAGCCCCTGCGTAGGTATCTGTCACCGGGAAATGTCCCGATGGCTCAAAGAGAGGAGGAACCATCATGGCTCAACATAAATTGGTGATTGCTGAAAAACCATCGGTTGCACAAAGTCTGGCGGCGGTGATCGGTGCAACTGCCCGTAAGGACGGGTATCTGGAAGGCAGCGGCTGGCGTGTCAGCTGGTGCGTGGGTCATCTGGCCGGTCTTGCGGATGCAGACAGCTATGACCCCAAGTACGCCAAGTGGCGATATGATGACCTGCCTATTCTGCCGGAGCATTGGCAGATGGTGGTGGGAAAGGATAAGAAAAAGCAGTTTGATATTCTCAAAAAGCTGATGAACGCCCCGGATGTGATGGAAGTGGTAAATGCCTGTGATGCCGGACGCGAGGGTGAGCTGATCTTCCGCAGCGTCTATGAGCTGGCAGGCTGCCAAAAGCCCATGAAACGCCTCTGGATTTCTTCGATGGAGGACTCCGCCATAAGGGAGGGCTTTGCAAACCTGCGCCCCGGTGCGGACTATGACGGACTTCGAGATGCTGCCCTCTGCCGTGCCAAGGCCGACTGGCTGGTGGGGATCAATGCGACAAGGCTTTTTTCCGTGCTGTATCACCGTACCCTCAACATCGGGCGCGTGATGTCCCCAACACTGGCGCTCATTGTCCAGCGAGAAGCTGAGATCGACACCTTTCAGCCGATTCCCTTTTATACCGTGGCGCTGGAGCTGCCCGGTCTTACCGTATCCGGGGAGCGCATGGCGGATAAGGTTGCTGCTGAGCAGCTGAAAGAAGCCTGTCAGGGTGCAAATGTCACAATCAAAAAGGTGGAGTGCAAGGAAAAGTCCGAAAAGCCGCCTGCCCTCTATGACCTGACTACCCTGCAAAGAGATGCCAACCGCCTGCTTGGATTTACAGCCCAGCAGACCCTGGACTATCTGCAAAGCCTGTATGAAAAGAAGCTCTGCACCTATCCCCGTACTGACAGCCGCTATCTGACTGGCGATATGGCAGACAGCCTGCCGGTGCTGGTGAATCTGGTTGCCAATGCTATACCGTTTTGCAAAGGAATCGCCATTACCTGTGATCCGCAGACGGTAACCAACGATAAGAAAGTAACCGACCACCACGCAGTAATCCCTACCAGAAATCTCAAGGATGCAGACCTTTCTGCCCTTCCTGCGGGAGAAAAAGCGGTGCTGGAGCTGGTGGCCCTGCGTCTGATGTGCGCCGTAGCCCAGCCCCATATCTATTCGGAAACCGTTGTGATTGCAGCGTGTGCCGGTGGGGAGTTTACCACAAAAGGAAAAACAGTGAAGCACCCCGGATGGAAAGCACTGGAGGACGCTTATCGTGCCAAAATGAAGGATACAGAGCCGAAAAAAGAGGGCGTAGAGAAAGCCCTGCCGGAGCTGACCGAAGGACAGACACTTTCGGTTTCTGCGGCAATCGTCAAAGAAGGCAAAAGCAGTCCGCCTCAGCACTTTACGGAGGACACCCTATTGTCCGCAATGGAGACTGCCGGGAAAGATGATATGCCAGAGGATGCTGAGAGAAAAGGTCTGGGGACACCGGCCACCCGTGCCGGTATTTTGGAAAAGCTGGTATCTGCCGGTTTTCTGGAACGAAAAAAGAGCAGGAAAACGGTACAGCTTCTTCCTTCCCACGATGCAGTATCCCTTATCACGGTCCTGCCGGAACAACTGCAATCGCCGCTTCTGACTGCCGAGTGGGAGTATCGCCTGGGCGAGATCGAGCGCGGGCAGCTTGCCCCAGAGGGGTTTCTGGACGGGATCAGCACCATGCTGAAAGACTTGGTGGGAACTTATCAGGTCATCAAGGGAACCGAGTACCTGTTCACTCCGCCCCGTGAGGTGGTGGGCAAATGCCCTCGCTGCGGCGGTGAAGTTGCAGAACTGCAAAAAGGCTTCTTCTGTCAGAATGATTCTTGCAAATTTGCAATCTGGAAAAACAACAAATGGTGGTCTGCCAAGAAAAAACAGCCGACCAAAGCTGTGGTGTCTGCGCTGCTGAACGATGGCTGTGTCCGTGTGACGGGGCTATATTCGGAGAAAACCGGCAAGACCTACGATGCCACTGTGGTTTTGGAGGACGATGGACAGTATGCCAACTTCAAGCTGGAATTTGACCAGCGGAAAGGAGGCAGCCGATGAAGCTCTCTTTAGTGGAACGGGAAACCATTCTCCTCTATAACCAGGCAGAACCAATGGCTGAGGTCTATACCCACGATCCCCGTCTGATGGAGAAGCTGGAACTGCTGGCAAAAAAGCACCCCGACCAGATCACCCGAAAGGACGCCCATAACTTTACCGTCCCCAAGCGGTGTGTATCAGTCCGGGAGCCATACAGCGCCGAGCGTCGCAAAGCTGCCAGTGAGCGTGCGAAAGCCGCCGGATACCAGCCCCCTGTGAAAAAGTCCGGCAGTTAAAGGCACATGGCAGAGAATGTATTTGAAGCGGTCAAGCAGTCGGTCAGCACCAGAGAAGCGGCAGAGTTTTACGGGATAAAAGTCAGTCGAACTGGTATGGCCTGCTGTCCCTTTCACGATGATAAGAACCCCAGCATGAAGGTAGACCAGCGGTTCCATTGCTTTGGTTGCGGTGCAGATGGGGATGTGATCGACTTTACCGCAAAGCTCTTTAACCTCTCCCCAAAAGAAGCGGCGGAGAAACTGGCACAGGACTTTGGCCTGATCTATGACAGTCAGGCCCCGCCCCGCAGGAGATATGTCCGGCAAAAAACCGAGGCACAGAAGTTTCGGGAGGATCGACAGCGCTGTTATCGCGTACTGTCCGATTACTACTATCTGCTGAAAAAATGGGAAGCCGACCGTTCTCCCAGGACACCGGAGGAAGAACCGCACCCCCGCTTTGTGGAAGCAATCCAGAAGAAAACCTATGTAGAGTACCTGCTGGACCTTTTTCTTTATGAAAGTGAAGAAGAACAAAAGGCATGGATTGCAGAACACACAGCAGAAATCACACACTTGGAAAGGAGATTGAAAATCATGGCTGAGAATAAACCCACCAACCGAGAACGGCTAAGGGAAATCACAGATGGCATCGAGCAGGGCATCAAAGAACTGTTTGAAAGCGAAAAGTATATGCGCTATCTGTCCGTCATGTCCCGATTTCACCGCTATTCGGTAAACAACACCATGCTCATCTATATGCAGAAGCCGGATGCCACTTTGGTAGCCGGATACAATAAGTGGAAAGACCAGTTTGAGCGTCATGTAAAAAAGGGCGAGCATGGCATTACCATCATCGCTCCCACACCGTATAAGAAGAAAATCGAGGAGCAGAAGCTGGACCCAGATACCAAGGCTCCGATTCTGGATAAAGACGGAAAGATCGTTACAGAGGAAAAAGAAATCGAGATCCCCATGTTTCGTCCGGTCAAGGTCTTTGATGTGAGCCAGACCGACGGGAAACCTTTGCCGGAACTTGCATCATCCCTTTCCGGCAATGTGCCTGAGGCATTCATGGAGGCCCTGCGCCGCAGCGCACCGGTGCCGATTACTTTTGAAGCAATGGCCGCCGATACGGACGGCTATTTTTCTGCCGATCATCAGAAAATTGCCATTCGTCAGGGCATGAGCGAGGTGCAGACGGTTTCGGCCACGCTTCACGAGATTGCTCACAGCAAGCTCCACAATCAGAAAAAGATCCAGATTGCCAATGACGAGCAATATCAGGAGATCGAGCTGTTTGATAAACTTGGTCTGTTCTCCAACGGACGGATTGCTCGCGATAATCTGCCAGAGGGCGTTTATTGCTATGACCTGCGCGGTTCTGACTACGATCCTGGAGATCCGGTCTGTGTGGAAGAACGAGTGGTTGTAAACCATGCAGGCTCCGTTCTGCTGACAGAGCCGTTGGAACTGACGGAAGATGGACGCTTGATGCTGACCGAGGAAAAAGGGCTGAATTTTACCGGTGGCTTTTCTACCCTCTCCCAGTTTTTGCAGAAACAGAGGAAAGATCGTCACACGGAAGAAGTGGAGGCTGAAAGCATCTCCTATGCGGTCTGCAAGTATTTTGGCATCGAGACTGGAGAAAACAGCTTTGGCTATATTGCCAGTTGGAGTCAAGGCAAGGAGCTGAAAGAACTGAGAGCCAGTTTGGAGACCATCAACAAAACCTCCGGCACTTTGATCTCCGACATTGAGCGCCACTATAAGGAAATCTGCAAAGAGCGCGGAATCGACCCTCATGCAAAGGCAGAGCCGGAAACCGCCCCGATAGAGCAGCCAACCAGCAATCTGACTTACTATGTAGCAGAGTGCATGGAATTTCCAAACCTCGGAGAATACCACGATAACTTGTCTTTGGAGGAAGCAATCCGCATTTATCAGGAGATTCCGGCAGAACGAATGAACGGGATCAAGGGCATTGGTTTTGAGCTGAAAGACGGAAGCGACTATGAAGGACCTTTTCCGATTTTGACCGGCCAGACCATTGACCTGGACACCATCCAGGCAATCGACTATTACCGTGATAATCCTCTGGTGCAAAAAGCGGTAAAGGAACTGGCTGCGGCAATGCCGGAAATGGAAGTGCTGGGGGCGGACGCCAATCAGCAGGAGGCTTTGTTTCTGATCGACAATGCCACCTATCTTCATATCCAGTCCTGTGACAGCGGCTGGGACTATACCCTTTACGATGCCGCATCCATGAAAGAGCTGGATGGTGGTCAGCTGGATATGCCGGAGATTTCCCGCATGAAGGCAGTTCTCCAGATTTGTGATGACAACGATTTGGGCAGAGACTCGGTAAAATACGCACCGTTGTCCATGATTGAGACCTTGCAGGAAGCTGCCTACCAGCAGATGCAGGCAGAGGTCAGTCAGATGGCTGCTTCTTCCCAGCTGCCGGAAGCACAGGAGCAGGCACTGGATGAATACCCCATGCCGGATGAGCAGGTCTCCACACCAGATATGCAGGAATACGGCTACTCCTATGATGGGATGTTCCCTGTTACCAGAGAACGGGCGCTGGAACTGGATGCCGCCGGTTTGACCGTTTATGTGCTGCATGAGGACAATACGGAGAGCATGGTGTTTGACCCGCAGGAAATCATGGATCATGGCGGTCTTTTTGGCGTGGACCGTGAGGAATGGGAGAAAAGCCCTCAGTTCCACGAAAAGGTCATGGAGCGTCAGGAACATCAGCAGGAACGGGAACAGGCATTTCTTGCTCAGAACAGAGATTGCTTTGCTATCTATCAGGTGAGCCGTGACGATCCGCAGAATGTGCGCTTTATGAATCTGGATTGGTTAAAGTCCCATGACATTTCCATAGACCGCAGCAATTATGACCTCATTTACACAGCTCCGCTGAGGGAGTCTGGCACGGTACCGGAGCAGCTGGAAAAACTATATGAGCAGTTTAATCTGCAAAAGCCGGCGGATTTTCACAGTCCTTCTATGAGTGTCAGTGACATCGTTGCGATCAAGCAGGACGGTAAGGTATCCTGTCATTACTGTGACAGTGTTGGTTTTACCCAGATCCCCGGATTCCTGCCGGAAAATCCGTTGAAAAATGCGGAGATGGCCGTGGAGGACGATTACGGCATGATCGACGGTATCATCAACAATGGCGCAAAAGAGCCTACGGTGGCAGAGCTGGAACAGCAGGCCCGCAACGGTCAGCCCATTTCCCTCATGGATTTGGCTACCGCTGCCCATCGGGAGGAACGGGAAAAGAAAAAGTCCGTCATGGAGCAGCTGAAAAGCCAGCCCAAGGCAGAACACAAAAAGATAGCGCCAAAAAAGAGTGCGGAAAGGGAGATTTGATATGGGAAACTTTACTTTTGAGGAAATGAACCTGATGTGCATTTACAATACCGGCAGCCGCACCGGACTGATCGACAGCCTACGTGAGATGCGCGGCGAGCTGGCCCCGGAGGAAACCGAGCTGCGGGAGTTGACAGACAGCGCACTGGGCAAGCTCCAGGCCATGAGTGATGCCGAGTTTGCCGAGCTGGAGTTGTATCCGGATTTTGACCAGTAAACACTATAATCGCAGGGATGGGGTGGCAATATGCCACCCCACCTTTTTACCCCAAAACTGAAAGGAGGACAGAACACTATGCCAACCAAAGCTGAACTATATGCACAGATGGCGGAGAAGGTGACAACGCAGCTCACGGGGAGCTGGCAGGAATGGGCAGGGTTTCTCACCACTGCTTCCCGCCTTTACAAGTACCCGTTCCATGAGCAGTTGATGATCTACGCCCAGCGTCCGGACGCCACCGCCTGTGCAGAGTACGATTTGTGGAATGAAAAGATGGGCCGGTATGTAAGGCGCGGCTCCAAGGGAATTGCTCTGGTGGACGATTCCGGGGACAGGCCCCGCCTGCGCTATGTTTTTGATATTTCCGACACCGGAACCCGTGAACATTCCCGCACTCCCTGGCTGTGGCAGCTGGAGGAGCGCCATTTGGATTCGGTGCAGGCCATGCTTGAGCGCACCTATGATGTTTCCGGTGATGACCTTGCCGGACAGCTCACCGAGGTAGCCGGAAAACTGGCTGAGGAATACTGGACGGAGCATCAGCAGGACTTCTTCTATATCGTTGACGGTTCCTTTTTGGAGGAATATGATGAGTTTAACATCGGAGTACAGTTCAAGGCAGCAGCCACCGTCAGTATCACTTACGCTTTGATGTCCCGCTGTGGACTGGAACCGGAACGCTACTTCGACCACGAAGATTTCATGGCGATCTTTGATTTCAATACTCCGGCAACCATCGGAGCGCTGGGAACAGCGGTCAGCCAGATCAACCAGCAGGTGCTGCGGCAGATCGGCGTTACTGTCCGAAATGCAGAGCGCGAAGCCAACCAAGAAAGGAGCAAACAAGATGAACAATCCCATGACCTATATCCAGAACGGAGACTATCTGATTCCCGACCTGAAGCTGAGCCAGCAGCCGGAGAAAACCCTGGGCAAGTACGGCAGGATGAGGAAAACCTACCTGAAGGAACACCGTCCCATCCTCTACAACCAGATGTTGCTGAGCGAGAAGCTGTACCCGCACCTTCTGGAGATCGACGAGACCGCCCAGAGCAGACTGGAGCAGATGATGCCCCAGCTGGCGAAGGAAGCGGGAGCCACCGAGGAACTGAAAGCCAGCGATCCCATGAAGTGGGTGGGGCTGATGAACACCTGCAAAGCCCAGGCCGAGGAAATCCTGATGGCGGAGCTTATCAACAGCTGACTCTAAACCTGTTCCTCTCCGAAGCGGAACAGATCCAATCCATAGATGAAGCAGAGAATGTAGCGCATACATCCTCTGCTTTTTCTTTTGCCCAAAATGACATCGACCATGTGCTGCGTTTGGGCGGCAATACAGACCGTCAAAGGGAGCGTGTGGTTGCAGCCTTTGAAAAGCAGAAAACCACCGCTGAGATTGCCGAGATACTGAAAACGCTGTACCACGGCGGCAATGGCCTTGGCAGTGTGAGCGCATGGTATGCCGAGGATGGTATCCATCTTTCCCACGGGAAGTCTGTCCGTTATGACAGGTCTGCCCAGGTCATTTCCTGGGAGAGCGCCGCAGAGCGTATCGGGGAGCTTTTGGAGAGCGGCCAGTTTGCCTCCAATGTGGAGCTTGCGGAAGCGGCAGGCTATGAACGCTCCCTCCTCTCGGAAAAGCTCTGGTATCTGTATCACGATCTCAGTGAGGGTGCCAGAGAAGCCGGATATTTGTCCTGCCTGTCAGAGATCAAAGGCAATGGTTTCCCGGAGGAGACCCGCCGCCTGACGGAGCAGCTGAGTGACCCGGCTTTCCGCCAGACACTCAAGGAAGAATACGCCGCCTTCTGGACTGCCTATCAGCAGGACCGTGACCTGTTGCGTTTTCGCTATCATAGACCGAGGGAGATCTGGGAGAACCTGAAGGACCTTGACCTGCCCCGCAGGACCTTTTCTTCAGAGCTTTCCCAAGTGCCAACCGTCCAGCACTTTATTACCGAGGATGAGATCGACGCCGCCATGACCGGCGGAAGCAGTTTCGCTGGAGGAAAAGGCCGTATCTATGCGTTCTTCATGGCAAACCATACGGATAAGGAGAAAGTGAGATTCCTCAAAGACGAGTATGGCATTGGCGGACGCTCTCATGCCTTGTCCGGTGCAACACACAGCGGCGAAGATCACGATGGGAAAGGACTGCACTATAAAAAGCAGGACTGCCCGGATGTTCACTTGAACTGGGAAAAGGTTGCCAAGCGCATTACCTCACTTGTCCAGAAAGGCCGCTATCTTACCGAACAGGAACAGGCGCAGTATGACAAAATCCAGGCTGAAAAGGAATTGGCAGAAGAAGATGCCATCCAAGCCCAGCAGCCGGAGGTGGAGGAAGAAACGCCAAAGCCTACCCTTCGGGAGCAGTTTGAGCAGTATAAGACTGTGGTGACTGCCGCCATTTCCGAGGATGCCGCATACCGCAATGCCTGCGGGCATTCTGACCGTGAAAATGCTGTCATCGAGGGTAATGCCGCTGTGCGCCGTGCAGTCCTTGGTTCTAAGGATATGGAGCTGATCCGACTCTATTCGGATGTGCCGGAGTTCCGTCAGCGTTTACACCGGGAAGTGATCGACGAGACCTATCCAAAGCTCCATGAGCTTCTGCGCCCTCTTTCTCAGGAAGATATTGATACTGCCATTTGTGCATGGAACGGCAATATCGAGAGTAAACACGCTGTTGTCCGCTATATGAAAGACCATGCAAGAGAAAAAGATACCGCCGCATGGCTGGCTCAGGAATACGGCGGCAGTAACAGCAACAGCCTGTTCGTTGTCCGTGCCGGCAGCCCGGAGGAAACGCAGCTGCCCTGGCCGAAGGTACAGCGCCGGATTGCCCAGCTCATTCAGGAGGACCGGTTCTATACCGAAGAAGAACAGGACCGTTTTGACGACATCGACCCAATCGCCATCCGGGAAGCTCTGGAGGAAAGAGGGATCGTCAACGGCCAGGTGGCATACCCGGAAAAACTGGACAATGACCCATTTATCCAACAGGTGGTGTCGGATGTAGAGCAGATCGCAGCTGCCGAGACAGAGCAGCCTTCCGAAGTTTCCATTTCCGATGAGGAATATGATGCAGTTCGCAGTCCAATTCCGCAAAAGACTTCTTACGACCCCGCCGCCCCGGTTTATGCCGTGGGCGATACCGTGTATATCGAGGATGCCGCCTATCAGATCACCGAGCTGCGGGATGATACCGTGCAGCTTCTGCCCACCGGCATGGTATATCCCATCTACCGGGCAGAGCGCAAAGAACAGTTCGAGCAGCTGCTTCGGGCAGACCGCCGCAATGCTTACTATACCGAGTTTCTTCCCATTGACCCGGACAAGGCAGATCAGGACCTGCGGGATGTATTGGCCCATGGACTGATGGATGAAGCAGATAAAAAACAGGTTTCCACGCTGCTGCAATCCGGCAGGAGCAATAGTGAGATCGCCTACTGGCTGAGCAGAGCCTATTCCGGTGAGATCGAGACCCTGAATCTGGAGACCGGCGATATTGCCGATTACCGTACCACGGCACAGGGCATGGAGCTGGAAGTCCTGGACGCAGAGGAAAAGCGTCTGGCTGTGCTGTATTTCCGCTGGGATGAAGTTGCGCCTTTGCTGCGTGGGATGTATGCCCGTCAGCTGGATGGCTTTGGACAGGAACAGCCCGAACCGGCTGCCGAATCCCCGGCCTTCCATTCCGAGACCGTGGCCGTCTATCCGGGCGACAAGAACCATCTGCCTTATGATGTGGTGGTGGAACGGCTGCATATCGAGGAGCCGGAGCCGCCAGCCCCTGTGACAGAGCCGGAGAAAACCTTTGAGGAAATGCTGGACGAACACCCGGTTTCCATTCAGGTCAATGGCCAGTGGCAGACCTTCCCCAATGCCAAAGCCGCCGAGGAAGCCTCCTATGAGGAATACAAGGCCAACCTGCGCCGCAATGCACAGAACTTCCGTATTACCGATGAGCATTTGGGTGAAGGCGGTCCGAAAGCCAAGTTCCAGGCAAATATCAATGCCATTCGTTTGCTGAAAGAGCTGGAAGTTGTCGGACAGCAGGCAAGCCCTGAACAGCAGGAAGTCCTATCCCGCTATGTAGGCTGGGGCGGTCTTGCCGATGCCTTTGACCCGGAAAAACCGGCATGGGCTTTAGAGTATGCCCAGCTGAAAGAGCTGCTGACCCCGGAGGAATATGCCGCCGCCAGAAGCTCCACCTTAAACGCCCATTACACCAGCCCTACGGTCATTCAGGCCATCTATGAAGCGGTGGGCCGTATGGGGTTTGAGACTGGAAATATTCTGGAGCCGTCTATGGGTGTGGGCAATTTCTTTGGTATGCTGCCGGAGAAAATGCGAAACAGCCGTCTGTACGGCGTGGAGCTGGACCCTGTTTCCGGGCGCATCGCAAAGCAGCTCTATCCCAAGGCGGACATCACAGTAGGAGGCTTTGAGACCACCGATAGGCGTGACTTCTTTGACCTTGCCATCGGCAATGTGCCGTTCGGTCAGTATCAGGTCAACGACAAAGCCTACAACAAGCTGAATTTCAGTATTCATAACTATTTTTTTGCCAAAGCACTGGATCAGGTGCGTCCCGGCGGCGTGGTGGCCTTTGTCACCAGCCGCTATACGATGGACGCCAAGGATTCCACCGTGCGCCGCTATCTTGCCCAACGTGCCGAGTTGCTGGGAGCCATCCGTCTGCCCAATGACGCTTTCAAGAAAAACGCTGGTGCAGAGGTCGTTTCGGACATCATTTTCCTCCAAAAGCGGGACCGCCCGCTGGACATTGTGCCGGAATGGACTCAAACCGGACAGACGGAGGACAGATTTGCTATCAACCGGTATTTTATCGACCACCCGGAAATGGTGCTGGGCAGACAGGAGCCGGTAAGCACTGCACATGGTATGGACTACACCGTGAACCCTATCGAGGGACTGGAGCTTTCCGACCAGCTACATGATGCGGTGAAGTATATTCATGGCACTTATCAGGAGGCAGAGCTGCCGGAGCTGGGCGAAGGCGAAGCTATTGACACCTCCATTCCTGCCGACCCCAATGTGAAGAACTATTCCTATGCCATTGTAGACGGGCAGGTGTACTACCGGGAAAACAGCCGTATGGTGCGCCCTGACCTCAACGCCACCGCAGAAGCCCGCGTAAAAGGTCTTGTGGGACTGCGTGATTGTGTGCAGGAACTGATCGACCTTCAGATGGATGCAGCGGTTCCGGACAGCACCATTCGGGAGAAGCAGGCGGAACTGAACAGCCTCTATGACAGCTTTTCTTCCAAATACGGTCTCATCAATGACCGTGCAAACCGTCTGGCCTATGCAGATGATTCTTCCTATTACCTGCTCTGTGCGCTGGAAGTCATCGACGAGGACGGAAAGCTGGAACGCAAGGCAGATATGTTCACCAAGCGGACCATCAAGCCCCATCAGGCGGTGGCTGTGGTGGATACGGCAAGTGAAGCACTGGCGGTGTCCATCTCGGAAAAAGCCTGCGTGGATATGGACTATATGAGCCAGCTTACCGGAAAAACAAAAGAAGAACTGGCCGGAGAGCTGCAAGGCGTAATCTTCCGTGTACCGGGACAGTTGGAGCAGGACGGAACGCCCCATTATGTGACTGCTGATGAATACCTCTCCGGCAATGTACGCCGCAAACTGCGTCAGGCGCAGCGGGCCGCACAGCAGGACCCTTCCTTTGCAGTCAATGTGGAGGCCCTTACCGCTGCCCAGCCCAAAGACCTGGATGCGTCGGAAATCGAGGTGCGTCTGGGTGCTACCTGGATCGACAAAGAGTACATCCAGCAGTTTATGTATGAGACCTTCGACACGCCGTTTTATCTCCAGCGCAATATCGAGGTCAACTACACCCCGTTTACAGCAGAGTGGCAGATCACCGGCAAAAGCTCTGTAAGCCAGAACAATGTGGCAGCCTATACCACCTACGGAACCAGCCGTGCCAATGCCTACAAGATTTTGGAGGATTCCTTGAACCTGCGGGATGTCCGTATCTATGACACGGTGGAGGATGCAGACGGCAGGGAGCGCCGGGTGCTGAATGCCAAGGAGACTACGCTGGCAGCACAAAAGCAGCAGGCTATCCGGGATGCTTTCAAGGACTGGATTTGGAAAGACCCGGAGCGCCGCCAGACTTTGGTGCGCCAGTACAACGAGGAAATGAACTCCACCCGCCCCCGCGAGTATGATGGCAGCCATATCACTTTTGGGGGCATGAACCCGGCCATTACCCTGCGGGAACACCAGAAAAGCGCCATCGCCCATGTGCTGTATGGAGGAAATACCCTGTTGGCACATGAAGTAGGCGCAGGTAAAACCTTTGAGATGGTGGCCGCTGCGATGGAAGCCAAACGCCTGGGACTGTGCCAGAAATCCCTCTTTGTTGTGCCAAACCACCTGACCGAGCAGTGGGCTTCGGAGTTTCTGCGCCTCTATCCTTCCGCCAATATCTTGGTCACCACCAAAAAGGACTTTGAGACCCATAACCGTAAGAAGTTCTGCGCCCGGATCGCCACCGGCGACTATGATGCCATCATCATGGGACACAGCCAGTTTGAGAAAATCCCCATCAGCCGAGAGCGTCAGGAACGGCTCCTCTATGAGCAGATCGACGAGATCACGGAAGGGATTGCCGAGGTACAGGCCAGTGGCGGCGAGCGTTTTACAGTCAAGCAGCTGGAACGCACCCGCAAATCGCTGGAAGCCAGGCTGGAAAAATTGCAGGCCGAGAGCCGCAAGGACGATGTGGTGACATTCGAGCAGCTGGGTGTGGACCGTTTGTTTGTGGACGAGGCCCACAACTATAAAAACCTGTTTCTATACACAAAAATGCGGAATGTGGCTGGTCTTTCCACATCGGACGCGCAGAAATCCTCCGATATGTTTGCCAAGTGCCGCTATATGGACGAGATTACCGGAAACCGTGGCGTTATCTTTGCAACCGGAACCCCGGTCAGCAACTCCATGACCGAGCTTTACACCATGCAGCGGTATCTCCAGTATGACCGCCTGCAAGAACTGAGCATGACCCATTTCGACTGCTGGGCCAGCCGTTTCGGAGAAACCGTCACGGCGCTGGAACTGGCCCCGGAGGGAACCGGCTATCGGGCGCGCACCCGATTCTCCAAGTTTTTCAACCTGCCGGAGCTGATGAACCTGTTCAAAGAGGTGGCGGACATCAAGACCGCCGACCAGTTGAACCTGCCCACCCCAGAAGTGGAATACCACAACATCGTGGCACAGCCCACCGAACACCAGCAGGAAATGGTGAAGGCCCTCTCCGAGCGCGCTTCCGAAGTACACAGAGGCAGTGTGGACCCGTCGGTGGATAATATGCTCAAAATCACCTCGGATGGCCGCAAGCTGGGACTGGACCAGAGGATCGTCAACCAGATGCTGCCGGATGAACCTGGCACAAAGGTCAATCAGTGCGTGGACAACATCATGCAGATCTGGCGGGATGGCAAAGCTGACAAGCTGACCCAGCTGGTGTTCTGCGACATTTCTACACCGCAGGCAAAAGCTCCTGCAAGCAAGGCGGCGAAAACGCTGGATAATCCACTGCTTCACGCATTGGAAGGCGCTGTGCCTCTGCCGGAGCAGGAACCGGCCTTTACGGTATATGACGATATTCGTCAGAAACTCATTGCTCAGGGAATGCCTGCCGACCAGATCGCTTTTATCCATGAAGCCAATACCGAAGTGCGGAAAAAGGAGCTGTTCTCTAAAGTCCGTACCGGTCAGGTGCGTGTCCTTTTGGGCAGCACCGCCAAGATGGGCGCAGGCACCAATGTGCAGGACCGTCTGGTGGCACTTCATGACCTGGACTGTCCGTGGAGACCGGGAGACCTTGCCCAGCGCAAGGGCCGTATCGAGCGCCAGGGCAACCAGAATCCCCTTGTCCATGTGTACCGCTATGTGACCGAAGGAACCTTTGACGCATACCTCTGGCAGACGGTGGAGAATAAACAAAAATTCATCAGCCAGATCATGACTTCTAAATCGCCGGTGCGCTCCTGCGATGATGTGGATGAAACGGCGCTTTCCTTTGCCGAGATCAAAGCCCTGTGCGCCGGAGACCCCCGTATCAAGGAGCGCATGGATTTGGATGTGGAAGTTGCCAAGCTGAAGCTGATGAAAGCCGACCACCAGAGCAAGCAGTACCGTCTGGAGGACCAGCTGCTCAAATACTTCCCCCAGGAAATCGAAACCAACAAGGGGTATATTCAGGGCTTTGAAGCCGATTTAGAAACACTGGCTGCCCACCCACACCCGGCAGATGGCTTTGCCGGTATGGAGATCCGGGGCGATGTGCTGACCGACAAAGAAAACGCCGGTGCAGCACTGCTGGATGCCTGCAAGGAGGTCAAAACCTCCGATCCGGTGCAGATTGGCAGTTACCGGGGATTCACTATGTCGGTGGAATTTCAAGCGTGGAAACAGGAATATACGCTCCTGCTGAAAGGACAGATGACCCATCGGGCGACCCTGGGTACAGACCCGCGCGGAAATCTCACCCGTATCGACAACGCACTGGCGCAGATGCCCCAGCGTCTGGAAGCGGTCAAAAATCAGCTGGAGAACCTTTACCAGCAGCAGGCCGCAGCCAAGGAGGAGGTAGGAAAGCCGTTCCCCTTTGAGGACGATCTGCGGGTCAAGTCCGCCCGTCTGGTGGAACTGGACACCTTGCTGAACATTGACGGCAAAGGCCACACCCAGCCGGAAACCGTGGTTGCCAAGAGTGCGCGGCCCTCGGTGCTGGACAGCCTGAAACGCCCTGTGCCACCACGCAGCCTTGAAAAGAAACCAAAACAGCATGAGGAGGTGCGATAACATGAATACCAATAATCTGAATACGGTCCTTTATGAAAAGATGGCCACTGAGCAGGAAAAATATAGGGACTGGTTGAAAAGCCAGCCCCCAGAAGAAATCCTGCACCACACCTATGAGTACACCGTCCGGGAGGACATCGTGATGGCGATGGAGGAGCTGGAGCTGACCGACGCCCAGGCCCAGGCACTTTTGGAATCTTCTTCGCCGCTGGCGGATGTGTACCGCTATTTTGAAAAGCTGGAGACCGGTCACATGGATGTGATCCGGGACAGCATTGAGAGCCGTGCCGACGATGTGTGCAGAGCCAAAGAGGAACTGCGAACAACACCGGTCTATCCCCATTCAGCTGCCTATGCGAGAGAACATGGGGAGTTGGAGCAGTACCGAGCTTCCAACAATGTAAATCGCCAATGCAAGGAGTCCATTGAAGCGGCGGTGCGGGAACACTTCGACGGAATGTATCTCAGCCACGATGCGGCAAAGGGTGTGATCGAGACCTATGGCATGGAGCGTGTGTCTATGGTTCTGTCTAACACGGTCCGGCTTCAGGACTGGGATGGGCGCTACTCCCGACGCAACAAAGAATGGGCTAAGACCATTCCTAATGATAATCCCGAAACCGTCCGTTGTGGTTATGCCTTAAACAGTCACCCTGCTGTTCTGGATGGTTTTATTGATCTGGTGCGTGAAGAACAGCAGCGCAGCCGTACCCAGAGAGAAAAGCTGGAACCGTCCCGTCCCTCAGTACGGGATAAGCTCAAACAGGAACTGCCCGCCCATAAGTCTGCCGCCCCGAAAAAACGGGAGCCGGAGCGATAACCATGGCAAAGCGCAAGCGGGATGTTCCGGTTTTGTTTTGGGTGTCCGCAGAAGAACTGGAACTGATCCATCAAAAGATGCAGCAATACGGGACAGAGAATTTGAGCGCTTATCTGCGGAAAATGGCGCTGGATGGGTATGTGGTCAAGCTGGAACTGCCGGAGCTGAAGGAGTTGGTCTCCCTGATGCGCCGAAGCAGCAACAACTTGAATCAGCTGACCCGCAAAGTGCATGAGACCGGGCGGGTTTATGATGCTGACTTGGAGGATATATCCCAGCGGCAAGAACAACTGTGGGAGGGTGTGAGTCAAATCCTTACTCAGCTTTCTAAACTTTCATAACAGGGATAGATACTCCATTTGCGGAGGGAGGAACGGCGTTTCTTCGCCGCACCT
>OLZV01000501.1_pt1 | contig 16561 bp, 9 predicted proteins | sample 1644531 | NCBI WGS metagenome assembly OLZV01 (sample SAMEA103958115, study PRJEB25191) | human gut metagenome | biome: human-associated habitat [ENVO:00009003]; feature: intestine environment [ENVO:2100002]; material: feces | place: Germany | collected 2013/2015
GTTCGGCGCGAACACCAGCCCTCTGATCCTCATCGACAACATCGAGCTTACCTCCACTGACCTCGCCCGCCTTCAGCCGGACGACATCGAGAGCTTCTCGATCATGAAGGACGCCACGGCGACGGCCCTTTACGGAGCCCGCGGAGCCAACGGTGTGATCTTCGTGACCACCAAGCGCGGTCAGGAAGGCCCGGCGAAAATCTTCGCCCGTGTCGAGACCTCGATCTCCGCCCCGACCGATGTGGTCGAGCTGGCTGATCCTGTGACCTACATGAAGTCGTACAACGAGGCCATCTCCACCCGTGACCCTCTCGGAGAGTTGATGTACACCTACGACAAGATCGAGCAGACCGGAAAACCGGGCGCCAACCGCCTCATCTATCCGGCCAACGACTGGTACGACATGCTTTTCAAGGACTTTGCCACAAGCTATCGCGCAAACGTTTCAGCGCGTGGTGGAGGCAAGGTTGCGACCTACTATGTGTCCGGTGCCTACACCGAGGACACGGGTGTTCTGAAAGTCGATAAGCGCAACAGTTTCAACAACAACATCGACGACAAGAACTACACCCTGCGCTCCAACGTGGACATCAACGTCACCCCGACAACGAAGCTGGCTGTCCGTCTGACCGGTAACTTCAGGGATTATCAAGGCCCTCTGAACGGAGGTAGCGATGTCTATCGCCAGGTCATGCACTCCGACCCTGTGCTCTTCCCGGCCTACTACCCGGTGGACGACGAGCACGTGGGGATCCAGCACATCATGTTCGGTAACTACGAGGATGGCTCCTACATCAACCCTTATGCCAACCTTGTCAAGGGCTACAAGAACTACCAGCGCTCCCAGATGATCGCCGCCGTACAGCTTGAGCAGGATCTCAAGTTCATCACCAAGGGTCTGTCGTTCATGACATTGTTCAACCTCACAAGGTTGTCCGAATTTACAGTGAACCGCCAGTTCAATCCTTATTGGTACAGGCTGGATCGTTACGACTCCTACACGGGAGAGTACCACGTCAACCGCATCAACGAAAACGGAACGGACTACCTGACATATTCCGAGAGTGGGAAGACGGTGAAGAACACGATGTACTCCGAGACCCGCCTGAACTACAACCGCTCATTTGGAAAGCACGACGTGACAGGACTTCTGGTTTTCACCGCCAGCGAGTCCCTGACCGCCAACGCCGGCTCACTCCAGCTGTCCCTGCCATCGCGCAACGCCGGCCTTTCCGGACGTTTCACCTACGGCTACGACAAGAGGTATTTTGTTGAATATAACTTCGGCTATAATGGTTCCGAGCGTTTCCACAAGTCCCACCGCTGGGGATTCTTCCCTTCGGCGGGTCTCGCGTGGATGATGTCCAACGAGAAGTGGTTCAAGCCGTTGACCAAGGTGGTCAGCAATCTCAAGCTGCGCTACTCCTACGGTCTTGTCGGCAACGACAACATCGGCTCAAGCTCCAACCGTTTCTACTACCTGTCGGAGATGAGCATGAACAACAGCGGTCTGGGCGCGACATTCGGTGAGACCAGAAACGTGAACTACAACGGTATCGGAGTCGTGCGCTACGCCAACGAGGCCATCACCTGGGAGAAGTCCTACAAGAGCAACTACGCCCTCGAGCTGGGTCTATTCAAAAAGCTCGACATCATCGCCGAGTACTTCACCGAGCACCGCACCGACATATTCATGCAGCGCGCCGACATCCCTAACACCATGGGTCTCCAGGCCGCCGTCTACGGCAACATCGGCCAGGCCCGCTCTAAGGGTATCGACATCCAGGCCGACTACAAGCAGGCCTGGGCCAGCGGCCTCTGGGCATCCGCGAGGGCGAACTTCACCTACTCCACCGGCAAGTATGATGTCTATGAGGAGCCTACTTATCCGGAGTCCTACCGCCAGCACGCCGGCAGGTCGATCAGGCAGACCTGGGGTTACATCGCCGAGCGTCTGTTCGTCGATGACGAGGATGCCGCCAACAGCCCTTCGCAGGCCGCTTTCGGTAGCCAGTACGGTGGAGGTGACATCAAGTACACCGATGTCAACGGTGACGGTGTGATCACCAACGCGGACATGGTGCCGATCGGCTATCCGACCTCCCCGGAGATCATCTACGGGTTCGGTGTGTCCCTCGGTCACAAGGGCTTCGATTTCTCGGTGTTCTTCCAAGGTCTGGGACGCGAGTCTTTCTGGATTGACGCCACAAGCGCCTACAGCACGAAGTACAACAAGTACGGAACAGCTCCGTTTGTCAACAACGGACAGCTTCTGAAGGCCTATTCCGACAGCCACTGGAGCGAGGACAACCGTGACATCTACGCCCTCTACCCACGCTACAGCGCCTACGAGAACCACAACAACACACAGGTCAGCACCTGGTGGATGAGGGACGGCTCCTTCGTCCGTCTCAAGCAGATGGAGTTCGGCTACACTCTTCCTCAGAAGCTTACCAACAAGATCCACATCGACAATCTACGCGTCTACTTCCAGGGCAACAACCTCCTGTGCTGGAGCAAGTTCAAACTCTGGGATCCGGAGCTCGCCGGAGAGGGATTCAACTACCCGATCCAGAGGACTTTCAACATCGGTGTGAACGTGACATTCAAATAATCTTCGACTATGAACATGTGCAAGAATATTCATAAATCAATAGCGTCCTCCCTTGCGGCCGCGGCCTTGCTGCTGGGGTCGGCGGGCTGCAACGACTTCCTCAACGTGGTTCCTGACGACGGTCTGCCGTCGATCGAGACCGCGTTCAACCTCAGGTCCTCGGCTATCCGCTATCTGGCCACCTGCTATTCCTACATGACCCTTGAGGGTTCTATGGGCAACGACCCGGCCATGCTCGGAAGCGATGAGTACTGGGATCTTTATGGCCGTACCACGACCAACACCACCGGCCGTGTGCCGTTCACGATGTCCTACATCGCCAGAGGCAACATGACCGCCAACAGCGTGTTCGCCAATGACTGGGCAGACATGTACCAAGGAATCCGCTGTTGTGACATCTTTGTCGACAATATCGGTAAGGTCCCGGACATGGATGAGACGGAGAAGGCGCAGTGGATCGCCGAGGTGACATTCCTCAAGGCCTACTTCCACTTCAACCTTGTCCGCAAGTGGGGACCGGTCCCGATTGTACGCGAGAGCCTCCCTATCGACTCCTCTGTCGATGAGGTTCGTGTCCACCGCAACAACATCGATGAGTGCTTCGACTTTATCATTGAACTTCTGGACAAGGCGATGCCTGACCTTCCGCTCATCAATCCATCGGTTGATGAATATGGTCGCGTCAACAAGGCCATCTGTGCCGCCTTCAAGGCCAAGGTAGCGGTCTACGCCGCCAGCCCGCTTTTCAACGGCAACTCCGAACAGGCGGCTCTCGTGGACACAGACGGAACCACGAGGCTGTTTCCGGAGAAGACAGATGATGAGAAGCTCGTCCGTTGGACAGCCGCCATGGAGGCCTGCCGCGAGGCCATCGCAGTCTCCGAGGAGGCCAACATCTCCCTCTACGAGGGCGATGACATCACCTACCGCATGACAGACTCCCTCAAGACCACTTTGACCCTCCGCAACGCATTCAACCAGAAGTGGAACAGCGAGCTCATCTGGGGCAACACACAGCCGAATCCCGGAACAATGAATATGTACCACAAGCTCTGCATGCCGATCCTCAACGGGTACACCGACATGCTCGGAGGCTACATATTCATCGGCGTTCCGCTCAAGATAGCCGAGCAGTTCTACACCGTGCACGGGCTTCCTATCGCCAACGATTCCGAATGGGCGAACATCAACCCGATGGATCTGCGTGTCGGCGATGACCAGCATGCCTACTACATCTGCAAGGGCTACACCACCATCAAGCTCAACTTCGACCGAGAGCCGAGGTACTACGCCTCTCTCGGATTCGACGGAGGCAACTGGCTCGGGCAGCTTGGTAACTTCAACGACCTCAAACCGGAGGATGTTCACTATGTGGCCTGCAGGATGGGTGGTACACATGCCAAGAGAGGCAACCAGACAGGTCCGGTGACAGGATTCTTCCCGAAGAAGCATTTCCCGATTCAGGCGACCTGGACTGGCAACAACACATTCACCGGCTCCGGCACCACATGGTACCCTTGGCCGATGATCCGTCTGTCCGACCTCTACCTCCTCTATGCCGGCGATCAACGAAGCGGAAGGCCCGAACGGAGCGCACAGTGATGACCTGTTCAAGTACATCAACGCTGTCCGTGAGCGCGCGAAGATCCCTGACGTGAAGACCGCCTGGGACACCTACAGCAACAGCCCGGGTTATTACAACACCAAGGTCGGAATGCGCGCCATCATCCACAGGGAGCGTCTCAACGAACTGGCTTTCGAAAGTCAGAGGTTCTGGGATCTTCGCAGATGGAAGGAGGCCGCGGCTGAGTACCAGAAAGGAATATACGGATTCGACATTGTATCCGCTTTGCCTGAGGACTACTACGTAAAGAAGTTCATCTATGAACAGAAGTTCGGACTGAAAGACTACTTCTGGCCAATCCCGACAAGCTACATTGAGATCAACCCTAACCTTGTGCAGAACATCGGTTGGTAACTTAAGAATCATCGCAAATGAAAAAAGTAATATTATTATCAACAACATTAATCGCATCTTTGCTGCTGGTTTCCGGCTGTGCCGATGACAACCACGGCAGAATTGACCAGCTCGACAAGGGCCTCCCGGCTCCACAGCCAGTTGAGGTCACCGGTGTCAAACCAACGAGCGGTGGGGCTGTCCTCTGGGTCAGGATCCCTGATGACAAGAACATAAAAGGCGTTGTCGCCACCTATAAACGTGGCGGAGTGGAAGTCGAATCCAAAATCTCCAGATATGTCGATAGCCTGGAGGTTGAAGGCTTCGCTGACACCCAGGAACATGAGATTCAAGTCTGCTCATTCAACATCAATGAAGATAAATCAACCCCTGTCACAGTCAAATTCAACCCTTTGAAACCGGCGATACAGACTGTCTCCCCGACTATCATTTCAGCCGCGGGCGGTGTCAAGGTGAAGATCACAGGCAATGAGAGCAAGGCGAACATCGCCGTCTGCATCCTTCGTGACGGGGATGTCAACAATGCCGGTAAGCCTGTCTCTGAAATCAAATGGAAGGAGGTCACGACTCTGTTCACGGCCAGTGACAGCATCACTCTAACAAGACGTGGAATCGAGCCTAAAGAGGCAATCTTCGGAGTCTATGTCAGAGATCGTTGGGGCAATGTGTCCGACACCCTGACCGCAGTGCTCACTCCGGCGCTGGAAGTGCAGATTCCTAAGTCCGGGTTCAAAGGTGCGTATCTTGAGGATGACAATGTCTTCTCTATGGAGGATGAACGCTCAACTTATCCTCTCAAAGGCCTTTGGGATGGATCCGGCGCATCTTCGACAGGCCACTTTCTGGCGGTTGACAAGGTTCCTATTCCTTGCTGGTTCACGATCGACCTCGGCTGTGTGGCTGCGCTCAGCCGTATCGCGACACTCCCGCGTATCGCTTATCCGGAACTTTTCGGTGACGCGCACCCGCGCAACTTCGAGTTCTGGGGCAGCATGAACCCTTCAGGAAAAGAGGGCAAGGGCGAGCATGGTTTTGACGACTCTTGGTTCTGCCTTGGCAAATTCGTTCAGTACAAACCTTCCGGCTATAATCCTGACGGTTCAGTCGGAATTGTCACACCGGAAGACGTGGAGGCATTCAACGGAGGCAATGATTTTGAGCTGAACAGCGATGAATATCCTCACGCCTATGATCAGATTCGTTATTTGAGGGTCGTTCTCACATCTTTCGCCTCCTGGGCGATGCCTGACGCTACTGTCGGTGCTCTTCAGTTCGGTGAGGTCACACCTTACGGTGAGGTTGTGAAAGAATCCTTATAATACTTAAAGACTATGAATATGAACAAGATAGCATTCAATATTCTGACAGTGCCGGTTTTGGCCGTTTTGGCGGTCTCTTGCGGAGGTCAGGATGAAATCTATAAGGAATGGGTCAAGAAGGGCGGCTATGACTACCCTGCGAAGGCCATTAACCTGTCCTCCGTCATCGGCTACCAAAATGTCATTGTCAATTGGGAAAAACCGATGGATCCGGCGGTCCGGACAGCCACTCTGTTCTGGGATAATTATGCGAAATCCATCGATGTGGACTATGCTGATTACCCTGATGGCAAGGTTTCCATAGAAGTTGGAGAGCTCGAGGACAGATCCTACACATTTGACATTGTCAACTATGATGATGTAGGCAACAAGTCCCTTGCCGCAGAGATTACGGTCTCTCCGTACGGAGATGGCTGGATGGTCTCCCGCTCCGAGCGAACTGTCACTTCCGCAAGGATGGAAGGCAGGGACGCAAAAATCGTGATGTCCAAGGCCACCGATGAGATGGTCGCTACAAGATTCCGCTACAAGAACCTTCAGGATGAGTGGGTTGAAAGCGAGACTGTCCTCAAACCAGGAGAGAACGAAGTCACTTTCAAGGATGCCATGAAGGGCAAGAGGTTTGAATATTCTTCCTCTTTCTGTCCTAAGGCCGGAAAGGACACGGTCTGGCGCACTTGGACAAAGTCTGTTGACGGCATCTCCTATCAGATTGACGGCAGCCGTTGGAATGTTACCGCCACAAACGGACAGGATTTCGGAATCAACACTCCAGATAAGATTTTTGACGGCAGGTATGATCGTCCGGCATACAGCTGGCACAGCTCCAAATCTGATAATAACAAACAAGCATTCCCAAAAATCCTTTCTGTTGACACTCAGACTTCCGCCGGAGAAGAGTTCGCTTTCACGGGATTTACCTTCTGCGAGAATAACACGGCGGCATCACTGCGTTATATCAAGGATTACACAATCTATGTCGGTTCATCCTACTACAATCCTGATGATGCTGATTATCTGAAGAATTTCGGTATCCCGTTCATCGGCGGGACACTCTCCACATCTGCGGACCAATATTCAGTGAATGTGACCCAGGGCGCCACCGGCCGTTACATGGCTATTGTGTTCAAAAACTCTTGGAACGCCGATGACGGCTTCATCGATCTTTGGGAGTTCATTCCTTACGGTTATATCCCTTCGTTGGCTGATTAACGGCGGACCAGATGAAAATGTATCATTCAATACTACTCTCGGCTCTTGTGCTTCTCTCTGCGGCTGCATCCTGCAAGGAGAAGCAGGAGCCGACTCCTGAGCCGGAACCGGAAGTGAATGCCGCCACATTCACGGCCACGCTTGACGCTTCCGCGGCCACACCGTTCAAGACATCCTGGACGGACGGTGACGCTATTCATCTCATCGGAGTCAAGGACGGCCAATCCACATCCGAGACCATCACCGCCTCCTCCGTGTCTTCGGCAAGCGCTACCTTCACATCGAAAGGAAGCATCAAGGAAGATTGCGATGAATATTACGCGTTCATTGCGGAGACCGGTGTCAGCGGATGTGATCGACCTCGTCAACCCGTTCAATCGCCGTGGCAAAGTGCGGCAAAGGCTCTTCAACCTTGAGCTTCAGGAATATATTCTCGTTCCTTAAGGTTGAGGTCTCCGACGTTTCCGTCAAGTCCATCGAACTGAAAGGCAACAACGAGGAAGATCTGAACTACGATGTCACGGTCTCGACTTCCGACTATTCCGTTTCCTTGGCCTCAAAACCTACGTTCGAGGCACAGAAAGTCATCAAGGTCAATGTCGGCGGGTCTGGAGACTGCTACATCAGCCTTGTGCCGGGAACCGTACTTGGACAGGGTTACACCGTCACCGCCTATGACGCTTCGGGCAAGGTTGTCAGCAAGTCTGTCTATTCCGACAAACTCACAGTCCCGAATGGAAAAGTCATGGCAGCCGGAGAGCTTCAGCCGGAATCGGTTGAGTTCACCGCCTCGTTTGAGGACACTACGACTCCGGAATTCAAATCCACTTGGACAGACGGTGATGTGATAGAGGTCGCTTGTCTCGATGGCGAAACACTTGTAACAGAAACCATCAAGGCCACAGACATATCATCTGACGGGCGTACCGCCAAGTTTGTTTCCAACGGTACTCTTCCTGCCGGAGCCTCCGGTTATTATGCAATGATTCCTGGCACGGGAATAGACGGCTGCCAGAAAGCCAACTGGTCAACCAGCAACCTTGACGGCAACACCATTGAGAAGCCGACTGTCACCGTGGCAAGCTGCGCGGACGGTTCCGGCACGCTTGCCTTCAAGAACATATTCTCGCTCCTCGCTTTCAAGGTTGACGAGCCTGCCTCTTCATACGTGGTGCTCGAAGGCAACAATTCTGAAAGGATCAGCAAGAATATGCTTGTGTCTTTCTCCAGTCAGAATGTCAACGGCAACACAACCCCCGCGTTTGAGTCCACGACATCCCTGAAGAAGACCATCGAACCGGATAAGACCTATTGGTTCGGGCTTTACCCTGGACTTAAACTCTCAAAGGGATATACCTTGAGGGTTTACAACAGCGCCGGAAAGGAGATCGGCTACTCCAAGAACAATTCTTCGCTTACAGTGGAGAAAGGGAAGATCTACAACGCCGCCAAGTTCGTCATAACAAAACCGACGGACAAGACAAAGAACTTTGACGCAAGCAACATTGTCCTTTCGCTTGGTGTGGTCAGCGATGTGCACGTCAACCAGCAGGCACAGGCGAACAAATGGAAGTCCGCTCTCCAGCAGTTCAAGGCCAAGGCTCTTGAGAACGATTCCAACGGAATGGCCGGAGTCCTTGTGGTAGGTGACCTGATTGATCAGCCGAGCAACAATCAGTTGAGCCTGTTCAGATCGACCCTCGAATCAGAGATTGACGTGAAGAAGACTCCGATGATCTACACGATTGGTAATCACGATGTTCCTCGATATGCCTGGGCCTCCACAATGGTCTCGGATGTCGCTTATATGAGGAATATGTTCGGAAACGATTATTTCCAGACAGACCAGGATCAGGAGATGAGGACAAAGTACGAGGCACGTCACTGCGTAATCGGGGATTATCACATCCTGTGCGTCTCTCCGAACGGAGACCAGCCGATTGTCTATGACCCGACGGTCGTCACTTGGCTTGACAACCAGTTGGCCGCCATCACCTCGGCCGAGCCTGAGAAATATGTCATCGTGATCACCCATCCGATGATCAAGAACACCGTCTATGGCAGCCGTCTCGGTGAGGAGGGTGGAATATGGGAGTCCACACTTTCGCATTACTGGGCGACCGATGCGTTGACGCCGGTACTGAGGAAATATCCTCAGGCGATTGTGTTCGGTGGCCACCTCCATTTCCCTCTGAACGACCCTCGCAGTGTATGGCAGGGCGATTTCTCCGTCTTCGGATGCGCCTCTGTACGTTATATGGCGCTTGAGAACGGCAAGTACGAGGATATGTCCAGCGCCACCGTGATGAAGGACTGCAACGACTTCTCGCAGGGCAACCTGCTCCAGTTCGACGCCAGCGGCAACATGCGTGTGCTGAGGATGGACTTCTACAACAAAGATGTCATCGGGGAACCTATCGTGTCCTCTTATCCGACATCCGACAAGGGGCACCTGACGAAATACAATCACACGACACTCAGCCTTGCCAACGCGGCTCCGTCACTGTCAACGTTAAACGTTGATGTTACAGATGGAATCGCCACGGCTAAGTGGGCCGCCGGCACGGATGACGAGTTCGTGCATCATTACGTGCTCACCCTCAAGAAGGGTGCCGCTGTCGTGACGACCATGAAGATCCTCGCCGACTTCTACAAGAGCGCCAAGACCTCCGGGATGAGGAAGGAATGGACCCGCTCACTCGGCAACGTCACGGATGGGACTTACGAGCTGACCCTTGAGGCTTTCGACTCTTGGGACGCAGCCGCGAAACCGCTCAAGAAGACTTTTCAGGTTGGTTCTACATCCAACAGTCTTTGGACAAATGATGAGGCTGGAAGCAAGTCTGTCTCCGGAGGCAGCGGCAACGCTTCGGAAGATTGGCTGACATATTCCAATGGCACGCTCTCTTGGACCGCCAACACCACCGGCAAGCCAAGAACGGCGACCATCACGCTTCCGGACGGCACGGCATATTCTGTGACCCAGATTTCGGTGGAGGATTTCAAAGGAGAATATTCATTGACTTCCAAGATGTTCAACAACGAAGGCTCCAAGGCTGTGGCGACGGATAAGAAAGTTATTGATGTAACAATTGGAGGTGCGCTGAAAGGGGAAACGTTGAAGGATGGCACAGGAGCCTCCCATACGAACAATCTCGGAATTGACGGTCTGTACCATAAGGGATTGATAGCCGAGGCTGCTGTGGAGATTGACTATGAAGCCAAATCTGTCCGTTTCGGTGTGTTCACAGATGCGCGCAAGGCTCAGAAAGATCCGTCTCCGGTTGATGCCTCCGCGCCTTATGTCGCATTCCTTCCGGAGATGTGCAAGACATGGACTCCTGGCAGTTTCAAGGCTCCTTGGTACTTCAACACGCCTGACCTTGGTGATCCTGACTACGAATGGATCTGGTTTGATGTGAATTCCAGCTTCACGACATTCAGTTACACGCCGGCAAAAGCCCAGACCTTGTCAACAAGCAATCCTAAGGGCTATGGCCCGTACATCATCGGGATTTCTGTCGTGTCGTTCAAGGCTGAGGATGTGACTGCGGCCAACTCCAAGTTTGGCAGCAATCTGACAGGCTACAACTATGTTTACCAATTTAATGTTGACAACGGCAACATTGGGGTCGTATTCAACAGGAAATGATATTCAGAAAACATTAATCTCTAATCACAAATTTTATTCACAATGAAATCACACTTGTTAACACTGACCGCAGCGGTTCTCGCGATTTTCGCGTTTTCCTCATGCAAAAAGGATCCCGGCTACGGCGATCCTGCAGTTAAGGTTAATCCGGGTGAGCTGAATTTCAAGGTGGACGGAGGTTCCGAGACAGTGAACCTCACCGCCACGGTCGAATGGACCGTTGAGAACTCGGCGTCCTGGGTTAAGGTTGAACCAATGGCGGGAGATCCTTCCAAGGAACTCCAGCCTGTGAAAGTCACCGTCTCAAAGAACGAGGATGTGGAACGCACCGCCACTGTCACATTCAAGCAGACCGACGGTGCCCTCACCGCGAAACTCACCATCAATCAGGAAGCATATATCCCTGAGGTACAGACCATCGACGTTTCGTCGATGAGCAAGTTGGCGAACATCTACAAATACCAGCGCTTCCAGCTCACCGGAGTTGTGAAGAGCCTCAAGTCCGATGGCTCGTTCAACCTCGTTGACGGCACCGGCTCCGTTCAGGTCGCAGGTCTCAGTGCCTCTGAGGTCGCTTACGGCACCCAGGGCGGCAAGCTTGACAATGTCAAGGAGCGCGGCACAGTCACGATCATCGGTTACTATGAGGGCGGCAAGTTTGTCTATGCCTACCTTGTGAAGTATGAGGAATATTCAGAGCCAAGCCCTGACACGGCCGCTACGAAGGCATTCCCTTACACCGCCGACTACAAAACCGCCGAGAACGGGGTGGTTGTCAACAATGCGATATTCCCTTATGCGTTTGACGCACTTTGGTCTTGGAGCGCCTCGACAGGTTGGAGAGCTTCCGGCTACAAGAACGCCGACTACACAACCGAGGCCACTCTCTACACAGAGAAGATTGACCTTAAGAACGCCGAGAAGCCTATCCTTGTGTTCGATCACATTGTCAGAGATTTCGCCGGCATCGAGCTTGCAAAAGAGCAGACTTCCCTTTGGGTAAGAAAGGATGGAGGCAGTTGGAATCAGATAGCCATCACATTCTCCTATCCTGATGAACTCGGTTCAGAGGTGATGACTTCCGAGGAGATCAAACTTGACTCTTACATTGGTTCTGTAATCCAGATCGCTTTCAAGTATGTCAGCGACGAGAGCAAGAAGGCCGGTACCTGGCAGATCCTCAAGGTCGAGGTAAAGAAGAGCGAGGAGCCAACCCAGCCGGACAACTCATCCGGTACAGAGGACTATGACAAACCGGGTTGGGACTGGAACAAGTAATCCTTAATTGAATACAAGATGAAAAAGACTATAAAAATGCTTTTCGTGGCCGCTCTTGCGATAGCTTCAGCGGCTTGCGCCCGTGAAGAGGTTCTCGATGGCGGGCAGACCAGAGGAGAGCTCAGGACCTTCACCTGCTCCTTTGACGAGGAGACCCAGACAAAGACCGACATCACCAAGCAGGGTAAGACAGTCTGGTCAGAGGGTGACAAGATTTTCGTCACCAACGGAACAGAATCAGACACCCTTACGGTTGACTCCAAGTTCGCCGGTCAGAGATATTTCGAGTTCAGCACCACTCTTGAGGGTAAGATATATGTTGTCTATCCTTGCACCGCCGCCAAAGAAGTCAAGGACGGGAAGTTCACTCTTGAGGTTCCGAGCAACCAAAATGGATTGTTCGGCAGTGCCAATATCGCTTGCGCCGTCGCCGAAGACCGCTATGTGAAGATGAAGAACGTCACGTCAGTCCTTCGCTTCAAGGTTTCAGCCGATGCCGCAGCTGCGGTGAAGGTTGTGTCTATCAACTCTGTGAACAACAAGGTTTCCGGACTTTTCAGTGTTGACATGACATCAGGTTCTCCTGTTGTCAGCACAATCGAGGGTAACACATATTCATCAGATGTCACTGTCGCTGTCGATGGAAACAATGGTAACGCTTTCTATGCCACCGTCATTCCTGGAACTTACACGGCAGGTTTCACTATGACCGCCGTTACACTTGACCTTCACAACGCCAGTGAGAGTAAATCCACGGTTTCCGACAAGGAACTGGCTGTCAATGCCTACTATGATCTCGGAACTATCGGTGATGCTCTTAAGCCACTTGCCGGAGAAGGCACACAGGGTAACCCTTGGCAGATCTCCAGCCTTGCTGACTTCCTTGCTTTCGCTTATTATGTGAACGACGGTAACAATATGAAGGATCAGTATGTGAGACTGATGGAGAACATCAAGAATGTAACCACTCCTGTCGGTTACTACGATGCCTCCATCAATGTCAAGAAGCATTTCATCGGTGATTTTGACGGTAACGGCAAGACCGTAAGCCTCAACATCAACCAGACAGCCAGAAAATCCTGCGGACTCTTCGGAGCCATCGCCGAGGGCGCCAACATCCACGATGTTACTGTAGAGGGTACTGTCAATTCAACATTTGATGACGCTGCCGGTGTCTGCGGTCTCGTCAATGCGGATAACGGTGCTAAGATCACCAATTGCGTCAACAAGGCTAATGTGACATCAACAAGCAATTATATTGGCGGCATCGCTGGTTGGATTGATTCGAAGGCTAATTTTGTCATTGATAACTGCTCGAATGAAGGCAATATAGCAGGGGCGAAAGCTGTAGGAGGTATTTGCGGTTCTATAAGAACTGGAGCCATCCGTAATTCAAAAAATTCAGGGGCGGTTGGATCTGCTGTCAATAATGGTAATATCAATGATGCCGATGCGTATGGAATCGGAGGTATAGCAGGCTTCATGAATGGTGCCAATGCAGCAAATTGTTCAAATTCAGGCGAAATCACTTGTGTAAATAAAGCTGGTGGAATTGTTGGACATGGAAGCTGGTACACAGTCGATCACGGACATAATACCGGAAAGATCATCAGTAAAAAATATGGTGTCAATGGAGGAATCGCTGGTTCTGCATATGACGTTGCGAACATTCTTAACTGTTTGAATGAAGGTGAGATTATAGGCGAGGATAAATCTGGTTGGACTGGCGGAATTGTTGGTACGGCTCAATCATCTGCCAAAGGTGGCAAAAGAGTTATAACCATCAAGAATTGCATTAACAATGGGCGTGTTATTGTTCACGCTACTGCTGGTAAAACTCAAGGTGTGGGTGGAATTGTCGGTTATGCTTATACATATTCAAATGCCCCTAATAGACCTGAAATTTTCTATTGCACGAATAATGGCGAAGTGACAGTTGACGGTGGTGGAGTATATGTAGGTGGAATTGTAGGTTATTCTTATCATCGTATTCAGTATGCGATGACTCCAATCAAATGGTGTCTCAATACTGGCAATATCACTGGTAAGCAGAATGTATCAGGAATTTTGGGCTATTTGAGAGGTTATAACTCTCAGCCAAGAACCGACCTTTGGAATTGTGAAAACAGAGGTAATATTTTGGCTCAGGATCAGAATGCTGGTGGCATCTTGGGTGGATGTTATAATCCAATCACCAGAGTTAGTGTTGGAGTTTTGATGGACAACTGCCTTAATACAGGTAATGTCCAATATGCTAATGAAACTCAGGAAACCCCTAATGTCGGAGGTATTGCTGGATTGTTCACGGGTGGTCAATTAAGGAACAGCTATACCTGTGGAAAAGTTGGTCTGCTTGAAGGAACTGAAAGCGAAAGTGCTGCTGCCACTATTGGTGCAGTTGTCGGTAGAGTATACAATACAAATACGATTGTTCAATATAGTTACTATCGTGAGGATGCGTGTCCAAGAATGGTTGGTACAAACGCTGCATTAAAGCCAGACGAGGCGATTAATGGAGCGGTAAACGCTGAAGGAGTACTATCAACAGCTATAACAATTAATAACGTTGCATGTACCAATGTAGTTGATGCTTTGAATGCATGGATTAACGGCAACGCTAACTATGATCAGTGGACTACTGGACCTAAGTTCTCTTATACCGGCAAGGTCAGCATCGGCGATGGCCTTGACCTTGGCAACGGTGGTAAACTTTAATCTTGGAGGATAATACTATGTACAAGAAAATATTGACAATATTCGCTCTCGCCGCTTCGCTTCTCGCCTGCAACAAGGTTGAGAACGAGGTCGTGGCTCCTGAGAACGGTGCGAAGACATTGACGATCACCGCCACTATCGGGGATCCTGACACCCGCCTTTCATATTCAGAGGCGACGGACGGCAGCTACAAGGCAAGATTCAATGAAAATGATGTGGTTTGGGCATACTTCGCTAAGGCTGACAATTCGGTAGCCGGTCCGGTGACGAAACTTGCCATCGATCCGAAATCTATCTCTTTTGACGGTAAGACGGCTTGCTTCCGCCAGCCCGCTGTGTCCATCCCTGAAGGTTCCACAAAGATCATCGCTTATCTTGCGAACACCGCCAACACCACGAACTTCGATGGTGGTGACGACATTGTGTCCGACATCAGCTCACAGGCCAACCTCACCGCAGCCCTGAACAATCAGGTCATCTACGGAGCCGTTGACTTCAAGGATCTTACTTCTACTGACCCTGACGCCCTTGCGGCCAGCATTCCTTTCTCCTACAAGACAAGTCTGCTGAAGTTCAGCCTCGCTCTTCCGGAAGGAACTGAAGTTGACCCGAAGGCCGCTGTCTCAGTCAATTTGACAAGCGGTAAGATCCACAATAAACTCCACATCTCGGGTGGCGTTCTCGGCACCAAGAGTGAGGAGGGTGATCTGAATCTTGGTGCGACTGTAGCCAACGGTGTTGTCACCGCCTACGCCGCTGTCTGGGCCGCCGACGATCTGAACTCAAAGATATTCGTGACCATTGATAAGGACTCTTTCCTCGCTGACTTTAAGCCTTCTGCGACAATTGCCGCAGGAAAGGCCTACACTGTGGAAAGAGCTGTGACAAAGGTGTCCATGGAAACCAAGTGGATCGCTGATGAGGCCGGTTCTGTTGAATTCCCTAACGGTGGCGCCGCCGCTGTCACTGAAGGCTTCCTTTCTTACGCGGATGGGAAGATTTCCTGGACCAAGAACGAGACAGGTAAACCTCGTTCCGCCAAGCTCGTCTTCGCCAACGGCTCTACTTTTGAGGCGCTTCAGATCGGTCCTGCTGACTTCAAGGGAGCATGGACATTCACGACTAAGGTTTTTGCCCAGGCCGGCTCCTTTGTTCCTGCCAAGGATCCTTATACTTTCGGTGATGTCACACTTGGCGAGCCAAGGAACACTGAGGCTCTCGTGGCACCAGACGGAAAGACGTACACCAATAATATCGGTGTGAAGGGATTGTTCTTTGACACCGTTCTTGACGCTTGTCTGGACATTGACTACGAAGCCAAGACGCTCCGCATGGGATTATTCCTTGACACTCGTGACGGTATCGGACAGCAGGTTAACGGAAAATATGCCACATATTTCCCTGGACTCGCGACCAAGAGTGCGACAGCCTGGGATAAGCCATGGCTTTACACTGAGACCGAGCTCGGCGATCCTGATTATGTGTGGATGTGGTTCAAGATTTCTGAAGACTTTAACACGATCATCTATCAGAACAGGACAACCGCTGATGTTGAGCTTCAGACTTTGACTCAATACTCGGACAAGTCGATGAATCAGATCTGCGGTTTCGGCGTTGTACTTTCTAACACGAATGCGTTCAATCATTCGACTGTCAACGCCTATGCGAACTTCTTCCAGTGCAACCCTGTCAAGGAAACTGGTGAGTTCTTCACAAGAAAGTAATCTGAGACATAACGTGTGTTGTCTAATCAAAACCAGATAACCCATCACATTCCCGATTCGGGCGGCCAC
>OLZV01000509.1_pt1 | contig 16348 bp, 10 predicted proteins | sample 1644531 | NCBI WGS metagenome assembly OLZV01 (sample SAMEA103958115, study PRJEB25191) | human gut metagenome | biome: human-associated habitat [ENVO:00009003]; feature: intestine environment [ENVO:2100002]; material: feces | place: Germany | collected 2013/2015
TTCGCACCAAACGAAATAAGTGAAATCTGCTTTTTCGGACGAACGGCTCCTGTAATTTGTGCTAAAATAGCATCACGTTTGGCTGTACGGAGCACATCGTCAATAGCCAAACAAGGATGAAAAGCCCATAGTGCCCATATTATCACCAATAGGCTTTTGTACTTTTGTGTTGTCATAGTCGGTAGTTGTTTTATTTATGATTTTCAGACAAGCCTGACAAAGAAAATGTTCTTTCCTTGGGGCATCCGGACCAAAAGTACAAATATATTCTGATGTAAAAGAGGAAAATATGACGAATGAGTGGGATTTTTTGTTCAGAAAAGAAGAAAGTTCCGTTTCTAAGGGATAGTAGAAATTTAACGGGAACTACTTCTTATTTTCCGGTTCATACCTTTCTTTAGATTCAGTATATACATCTTCTGCATGCAAAAAGGGTTAACATGACTTTTTAACCGGTTCAATCTTTCCGCTGCCATGAAGCCCAAAGGGCGGAGAAACTGAGAAAAAGTAATAGCCCGCCAGCGGAATTAAACAACAATGTATTGCATCTGTTCCTGTTGCATAAGCCTTTTCTCTTTCCAGGTTAAACCTTTTTATACGGATGTATTCTATCTCCATAGCCTTTGGAGTTATCTCCATAAGCTTTGGAGTTATCTCCCAAGACTATGGAGTTAACTCCAAAGGCTTGCGGAGATAAAACAAACAGGAAGAAAGCCCTTAACCATACAGCAAGAAATGTTTAGGGATGCGGATAAGATATTTTAAGGATGAATCTGATTTTAAAACCACACAATTCCTTACGGATGAAAAACTCCCCAATGTCCTTCTTTAAAAAAGTGAAACAATATATGACAGGAAGATATACATCTGACTATACATACAGGACAGAAATATGAAGTGAGGGCATATATGCACCCAAACTTTTTATGAAAATACAGGCACTCTTGAGAAATCGCAAGCGGCTGCATAAATGAAATTAAGAGAACAACCTAAAATTCCTGAAAAACGTAGTAAAGGCCGCCCTTTTATTAAATCTTCCCAAAGCCATAGATACCCCCCACAAACCACATATATTATAATGTTTATGCAATGAAATACGAAGGATGGTATGGATATAGCATTGCAATGCACTAATCAGCTCCGGATCATCCACATAATCGGAAAACATATTCCTCATCCATCTCAAGAAAAGAATAGTAGCGTGCAATTTATCTTTGTCATGACCGGCAGAGTTACTGATGTTTGCACCTTCAACATTCCTCCAACATACAGGCTGCCCCGGCAAAGAAATAACACCCCCCGCATGACGGGCAAAAGCAGCCCACGTAGCATCTCATCCGAACACCAAGCCATAGGAAAATGAACAAAACCACCCGCCGACTGCCATATCTCCCGACTGAACACGTACTCTACGGCAGCCGAATCTATCTTTCCCTGTAACTTATCTAGCAGCAGCCGGTAACAAGACACACTTCCTTCTTCCAAAGGACGATTGGCACGTATCCGCTTGTTTTCACCATCAATGACAGCTAATGGAAAACGAAAGAAATATCCTCGCTGATGGTGTGGGCGCGACAAAGCCTCCATGACACGTTCCACACCATCAGCCGGCATCAAATCATCATCCGAGAAAAGCCAGATAAACGGCTCTGCAGACAGCTGGATACACCTCTCCCAATGGGCCACCAAATCTTTGCCCCCCATATTTTCGCTAAAGCGATGATACACCAGATTTACCTTATTCTGATAAGATTCCACAATCTTATCCAATCTTTCAGGACTTGCATCATCACCTATATATAACACGAACTCATCTTTATGGGCCTGAACTGCAATTGAGTCGAGCGTTTCCTTAAGGAAACGCCCCTTGTAGGCGGGAATAACAATTGCCAATTTCTTTATTTGCTCCACTTTACAAAGACTGCATATCGTTCAACTTCTTGTAATATCCATTTAAGGCTATCAGTTCATCGTGAGTTCCTCTTTCTACAATGTCACCTTCATAAAGTACACAAATTTCATCGGCATTCTTAATGGTACTCAATCTATGTGCGATAGCGATAGTAGTACGCGATTTCATCAAACGCTCCAACGCTTCCTGAACCAAACGCTCGGACTCTGTGTCAAGAGCCGAAGTAGCCTCATCTAATATAAGGATAGGAGGATTTTTCAAAATTGCACGGGCTATACTGACACGCTGACGCTGACCACCGGACAAACGCCCTCCACGATCACCAATCATCGTGTCATATCCTTTTTCCGTTTCCATAATGAAATCATGTGCATTCGCTATCTTGGCAGCTTCTATTACTTGCTCCATAGTGGCATTCTCTACACCAAAAGTAATATTGTTATAGAAGGTGTCATTAAACAGAATAGCTTCCTGATTTACATTACCAATCAGAGAACGTAAACTGTGGATGGATACATCTTTCACATTTTTGCCGTCAATCAGCAATGCACCCTCCGATACATCGTGATAACGCGGTACCAAGTCCACTAAAGTAGACTTTCCGGAACCGGACTGACCCACCAGCGCAATCGTTTTTCCTTTAGGAACCGTCAGATTGATATGGTTCAAGACCGGACGTCCTTCTACATAGCTGAAACTTACATTTTTAAACTCTAACTTATCTGTGAAAGCGTCCAATGGCAAAGGCTGCTCCGGCTCTACGATATGATTTTCCGCTTTCAATATCATATCAATTCGCTCCATACTGGCCAATCCCTGCGGAATATTATAAAATGCTCTTGAAAATTCTTTCAAAGGATTGATGATACTATAAAGGATAATCAGATAAAATATGAAAGTAGCCGCATCCATCGGAGCATAGTTTGTATTTAAGATTAAAGCACCGCCAAACAACAGCACGGTCACAATCACACAAGTGCCTAAAAACTCACTCATGGGGTGGGCTGAACTTTGCCGGATAATCATCTCGTTCATTGCATCGCGGAAGTCATTGTTTGTTTTAGAGAACCGGGCAGACATTTTGCTTTCGGCTATAAACGCTTTGATAACCCTTAAACCTCCTAATGTTTCATCCAATTGGGACATAATATCTCCCCATTGCGCCTGTGCTGTAGAGGACTGTCTTTTCAGCTTCCGGCTGACAACCCCCATTATCCAACCTGTCAGAGGTAAAATAAAGATAACAAAAAGCGTCATTTGCCAACTTACCGAAAACAGAGTGACAAAACAAACCAAAAGAGCGATAGGATTACGGATAAGCATATCGATGGAACTGGTCAACGAGTTCTCCACCACCGTAACATCCGCACTCATACGGGCTATGATATCTCCTTTACGTTCTTCTGAGAAAAAACTCAAAGGAAGACTTAACACTTTATTATAAACCTGAATACGGATATCCCGGACAATACCTGTACGCAAAGGTACCATGACAGCCGCAGAAGCAAAATAACCGGCAGTTTTCAACATAGTCATAAAGATAAGTATTCCTCCCATCATGGCAAGTGTATAGAACGCACCATTTGTAGCCACAAAATTGCTCACAAAGTAATAGGCATTATTTATGAGTACATCCTTATCCAAATTATGAATATCCATAGGAATGTACTCATAAGACTTGGTATCAATTTTGAACAGAATGTTCAAAATTGGCACAATCGCCATGAACGAAAACACATTAAGCCATTGCGACAGAAAGTTCAGTATCAATGCCCATGTCAAATATTTGCGGTATGGAAGAATATACCGCTTCAACAAACTAAAGAACTGTTTCAGCATAATTATCAATTATATATAATGCCGCAAAGGTAACAAAAAAGAAATAATCACCCAAGATTACCCCACTTTATCCCCTAATATTTGTTCATACACGGCAAGCCTTCTTTCCTGCATCTGTCCGGGGTTATATACTTGCCGCAAACTGTCTTCCGCATGGGTAACCAACTGTCTCTGCAACTGCGGATTACTTGACAAGGCTATGACAGCTTCTGCAAATCCGGCAGGGTCATCAACAATCAAGCAATCTTCACCATCCTTAAAATCAATACCTTCCACACCCTTTGCCGTCGTTACAAAAGGTACTTTTGACAATACAGCATCTAATATTTTCATACGCATACCACTACCGATACGTATTGGAACAACAGCAACACTGCCTTTTAAAAAAGAGCCCAGATCTTCCACATAGCCTACCAGCTTCAGTTCCGGGTATTCGGACTGCAAACGATTGATACACTCTCCACGCCATTTACCAATTACTTGCAATGTAAACGAAAAATGACGTTTACGCAGATGCGGAATCACTTCGTGACAGAACCATGCCACGGCATCCAGATTGGGAAAATGATCCTCACTTCCCACAAAAGTCAGGCGTCCGCTTTGGACCGGAACAAAAGGCTGTTCCAGCCTGTCACCCACTTGCACCACAGCCGGAGAAGTGTAGATATGGTCTTTCCGTCCTATGAAGTCCTCCATAATTTTACGGTCTACTTCAGTCAGAACAATAACATCTTTATATTTCAATAATGCACTGCGCTCAAAATCCTTTGCTATATGAAACAACATCCTGTCACCGGCAGTCTGTTCCCTGAACAAAGTAATCTCCTTTTCATTACGGATGTAGCGGAGTTCATGATGCACAAAAATAGTCTGTACATTTTCAGGCAACAAGAATCCCAATGACAACAGTTCATAAAACTCTACTTGAATAATATCAAAACCTGAATGAGCCACCTGAGAAACATACTCCACATACCCCTGGTCTAGCGGCTGGAAACAAGAGCTGAACAAAGTACTCTTTCCCCGTACTAAATCCACAACTTCGCCCGTTTCATCCGTCCATATCTGTTGCCGGTTCATTTTACGGGTTACAGACGCATGTATCTTTTGCAGCCATTTATAATAAAAAGGATGTTTAATTTTGGGTAATCTGACAGTTTTAGTTTTAGGAGTATAAATAAAGAAATCCACATTATCCCAAATTTTCTTCAATGACTCTACATCTTGCATACGTCTCCCTGTTTCAGGATAAAGCAATACAGATACGGACATCTTATGACGCAGATATTCCACCATATTAAAGAAAGCTTGATTACCGCCCGAATCCAGCGGATAAGGAATGTACGGAATAATAAAAAGAATTTTCTTTCTCATACTAATTGAATTCAAACAATAGTCTAATGTCTAATTTAATTTTTAGTTTAATACAGCAAATGCTATGTAGTGTATAATGCAAAGGTACAAGAAAGACTGCATACTAAAATGTTAATTATCGTTTCTTTTTAAAAGTTCAACACAATTCCTGTTTCTTGAAAGAAAAAACAAAGAAGCAACTTGTTTATTTACCTGTATAACATTACATTTGTAGAAATAAAACAAGAACTAACTTAACAATAGAGCATGAATGCACTTCCCTTGGTCAGTGTAGTGGTACCTAATTATAATTATAAACGATACCTCAATCTACGAATTCAGAGTATTCTGCAACAGACCTATCAGAATATCGAACTGATTTTACTTGATGATGCCTCAACAGACGGTAGCGAAGAGGTATTATCGGACTATCAAGACCATGCCAAAGTGAGCCATATTCTATTAAACGAACACAACACCGGAAATCCATTTAAACAATGGTTTAAAGGCATGCAATTAGCCAAAGGAAAATATATATGGATAGCCGAAGCCGATGACTTGTGTGAGCTTACTTTTTTAGAGAAAGTAGTTCCTTTAATGGAGAAATACCAACAAGCCGCCGTATGCTTTGCCGGTTCCAAGTATATTGATAAAGACGGTAATGTGCTGAGTTGCGACATGAACAAATGGAAATCTGCCATACCTCCATACGCCGTGTTTAATGGGGAAACTTATGCCGAACATAACCTTTACTGGCGTGGTTACATAGCCAATGCAAGCTCGGCCATTTTCAGAAAAAGCATGGTAAATGTCCAAAATATGGAACAATGCCTGCAAATGCGCTACAGCGGCGACTGGCTGTTCTGGTTTTATATGGCAATGCAAGGAGACATTATAGAAAGATATGAAGTACTGAACTACTTCAGACAACATACCCAGAAAGTTACCGTCAAAGCTGAAAACAACGGAGGGGGTAAGAGCGAAGATATTGAGATAGTCCGCATTATGGAACAACACCTTACCCACCTGAGCAGATACAAACGATGTATACGGAGAGGAATGCTTTACAACCGCATTGCCAAACTAAGCACAACAGACCGGGTAAAACTGCAATTATGGGAACTCCTCCGGCAGAAATTAAACGGAACGCGGAAAGACGGACGTCTGGAGCGCCTCAACCGGATAGCACGGCTATTCTGTCCTTTTGTTCTGACTATGAAACGAGACCGCCTTACTCCTTCCCGAGAAATAGGATAAGAAACGGAAACTGCTTGCCCATATTTTCGGGCGGACTCACATGTTTGCCCCTAAAGTGAACAAATTGGCAGCCAATTTTACTTTTGGCATACCCTCTTTTGATATTTCTAAAATTCTGTTTACCTTTGTTGTCAATCATCCGGATTGATTCAAACAAATGCAAACTTTACTAAAACAAATGAAATATCTCCGTTCACTCATGCAGCAATTTGTAACAGCATGTAAGAATCAAGCTAAGCTTATCCAACAGTTTACTCTTTCTTTACTTTACTTATTAATCATACATATAGTTGCTTTACTTTTTTTCTTCCTGTTCCGGCTTGTCCTGTTCACCTCAATAGATTATCAGTTTCCTCCCGATATACAAAACAACTTTCTCATGCAAGCCACTGCATTTATAAAAGGGCTATGGTTTGACAATGTTATAGCTTGCTACATATTGCTGTTACCATTAGTCATTTTATGGATAACTGCTCTCTGCAACTATCACTCCAAGTGGGTATTCAGATTTATCTCTATCTTTTTCATTCTATTTTATTCACTGTCGTTCATTATTTCGGCAGCCAACATCCCTTATTTCTCCTATTTTTTTAAAACAATCAATTCTTCCATTTACAATTGGTTCGGATATGGAGCCACTACTGCCGGAATGGTATTGGGTGAGACATCATTCTATTTCCCTATTTTTCTAGGACTGATATCTATTCTTCTGCTGTCAGGAAGTGTACTACGGTTATCTTCTTATTTCTATCATCTCATCAATTCGAAATCTACTTCCATCAGCCCGATAAACCGCCTATGTATATTCGCCACCGGTGCTGTTTGTATAGGACTTTGTCTATTCGGAATACGGGGACGCATGGGATATAACCCCATCAGAGTAAGTCAAGCATACTATTGCACCGATCCATTCCTGAATCAGCTAGGGGTTAATCCTGTCTTTAATCTACTTACCAGCACACTGGATGATAACCGTAAGGAAAACCGCTATCTTCACCTGATGCCGGAACAGGAGGCAATAACCAATATGCAAAGTATATTGCAAAGAAAAGGAATAGAAGGCATCTCCCCCATTGCACGTGAAGTGAAATGCGCAGCCGTCCCTACACAAAAGAATGTTGTTCTTATTTTCATGGAATCAATGTCGGCCAACTTGATGGAGCATTTCGGATCTACCAAAAAACTGACTCCTTTCCTAGACAGCCTTTATCTGGAATCTCTCAGTTTTGACCATTTTTATTCAGCGGGCATACATACCAACCACGGAATGTATGCCACCCTCTACTCTTTCCCTGCCATCATGAAACGGAATGCCATGAAAGGAGCAGTGGTACCTGTCTATTCGGGGTTGCCCACCGTATTAAAGGATAATGGCTATCGGAACCTGTTCTTCATGACGCACGAATCACAATACGATAATATGAACGCTTTTCTCCGCACTAACGGATTTGATGAAATATATGCACAAGAAAACTACCCAAAAGATAAAGTCGTTAACAGCTTTGGTGTACAAGACGATTTCCTATACCAATATGCCTTGCCCATTCTGAACAAAAGAGCAGAAGAAAGACAACCTTTCTTTACCGTATTGCTTTCTATCAGCAACCATCCCTCGTATGTGATACCTGACTATTTCAAACCACACAGCACAAAGCTTGAAGATCAGATTGTGGAATACGCGGACTGGGCCATCCGGCAATTCATGCAAGAAGCACGCAAACAACCCTGGTTTGAAAATACAATCTTTGTTTTGCTGGGTGACCATGGGAAATTGGTAGGAAGTCCGGACTGTGAAATACCACAATCCTGCAACCATGTTCCACTAATGATTTACGGAAAAGGCATCAAGCCCGAAATCAGACAAGAGCCGGGCGGCCAGACTGATGTGGCACCGACTTTACTCGGACTGCTGAACATGAGTTATACCCAAAACGACTTCGGCATAAATTTGTTAACAGAACAACGCCCGTATGTCTATTTCTCCGCCGATAATTTGATAGCGGCTACAGATACAACCCACCTATATATTTATTCTCCACATGACCGGCAGGAATTCAAATATAAGAAGCAAGGAAACGCCTTGCAACTTGTAACAGGGGAGGACAGTACATTCTACGTGATGAAAAAATACTGTTTCTCCACATTGCAGAGTGCGGAGTATCTGGTAAAAGAGCACAAGACTGTCAATAAAGCTAATGGACAATAAGGTGGGACGGGTTTCACCGCCTTGCCTTCCTTAACGGTCATACCCCAACTTCTCCTCGTTATAATCAGAGGCTATGTAGGTAGGACGGCCTTTGGTCTCCTTGAAAATGCGCCCCACGTACTCTCCTATAATTCCCAAAGAGAAAAGCTGGATGCCACCTAAAAAGAGCATGACAATGATCAAAGTGGGGAAGCCGGCCGTTTCATCACCATAAAGCACGGTCTTTATCAGAAAATAAATGGCATAAATAAAACTGGAGATTGAACAGAGCACTCCGCATACTGTGGCGATGCGCAAAGGGGCGATAGAGAAAGAGGTTATTCCCTCGACAGCCAGATTCAACAGCTTGAGAAAGTTCCAGGAGGAATGGCCCATCAGCCTGTCTCCGCGATCAAATTCAATGCTTTTCTTCTGATAGCCTATCCAGCAAAACAATCCTTTTGTATAACGCTCGCATTCGCGCAGACGACGCAACGTGAGCACACAACGACGGTCCAGAAGCCTGAAATCGCCCACATTGGGCAAAATATCAATACGGCTCATCCGCTGAAGTATACCATAAAAAGCCAGAGAGAACTGACGACGCAACCAGCTTTCCTCGCCACGGGTACGCCGTTTGGCATAAATGTCATCATATCCTTCTTCCCAATATTCCAGCATCTGGTCTACCAGTTCCGGAGGGTCCTGCAAATCAGCATCCATCACAACGCAGCAATCGCCGGTGGCGTAATCAAAACCCGCCAGCATGGCTACCTCTTTACCAAAGTTACGCGAAAGGTTGACATAATTCACCCGCTTGTCCTGCTGCCTCAGCCGGCGGAGGCATTCCAGCGTAGTGTCGCTGCTGCCATCATTGACAAACAGGATTTCCCACTCATAAACGGCATTGCGATTGACAAGCTCTATCAAACGTTGATACAGAGTGGGCAGCATCGCTTCCTCATTATATACCGGAATCAAAAGAGTCACTTTCTTCATATCATTCTTCACTATCATAAAGACTCCTCAAAGATATTACTTTTGTTTGAAAACAAACCTCACTAATAAAAAATTTACCGGAATGGCAATGAGAAACACTGGGATGGGAGCCAACGGACGGGAAAAACCCAACCGCAGAAAGAGATTCAACAATCCGATATGTATCAGATAATTTGTCAGATGTGCCCCCCCGAAGCCAAAAGCTTTCTTCCAGGAAGGAGGCTGCCCGAAAGTAAAATAAGCCGTAAGATAAAAGTTGGCAACAAAACTCAGCACATATCCCAAGGTATAGGCTACATTGACCTGAATGAATTTTTGCAAGACAAAATAAATGCCATAGTGCAGCCCTGTAGCAAAAAGACCTACCATTACAAATCGCAGGAACTCGGGTATCTGTTTCAGTTTATTCATTTTCATTGATTTAAAATGCAAAGTTAGGTATTACTAAAGAATTATTCGTACTTTTGCGACAGTAAATATAAAAGACCGAAAAATATATGTCAGACAAGAAAAAAGCATTTTGGTTCATAGCCTTACTAAGCACACTTGTAATAATCCCCTTTTTGGGAGAAACTATTTTTTACTCTAAAGGGGAACCGCGCGAAGCAATTGTGGCATACTCGATGTTGGAAAGCGGCAACTGGATATTGCCTTTGAACTACGGAACAGACATCGCCTATAAACCTCCTTTCCTGTATTGGTCTATTGCAGCTATTTCCGCCATTTTCGGAGGGGTGAGTGAATTCTCGTCCCGTCTGCCGTCCGCTATCGCTTTTCTAGCTATGCAGTTCGTGTTTTTCGGATTCGTAGCCCGCTATAAGGATACAAAGACAGCACTCATTACCTCCCTTTTACTGCTCACTTCATTCGAAGTGCACCGGGCGGCGGTGGCTTGCAGGCTGGATATGCTACAGGTTTCCTTCATCGTCATCTCACTTTGCTTACTATTTCGCTGGGACGAAAAAGGCTGCAAGGGAATACCTTGGACGGCTGTCGTGCTGATGGCATGCGGCACGCTGACCAAAGGACCTGTGGGTTCTATATTCCCCTGTATGTGTATCGGTATTTACCAGCTGATACGGGGACGCTCATTCGGCAAGACTTTCCTTTCCTTATTCGGAATCGGGCTGCTTTCCCTTATTCCATTGGGAATCTGGTTTTATGCGGCCTGGCTACAGGGAGGACAGCCGTTTATGGACCTGATGCTGGAGGAAAACACCGGACGCTTTGTCGGCAAAATGTCATACCCGTCGCATCACAATCCTTTATGGTATAACTTCCTGACCATTATATGGGGGTGGACACCTTGGACATTGGTCTTGCTTATCTCACTATTCGGACTGAAATGGAATGAAATGCACCTGCTGCCCGCAGGAAACTCTTTCACCGGACGCATCAGGAAGGTTTGGGATAACATCCGCTCACAATCCCCCATACAGCTGTTTATCTGGATAGTGATTATCGCTATTTTTGTCTTCTATTGTATTCCTAAAAGCAAACGCAGCGTCTATTTGTTGCCTATCTATCCATTTATGGCTGTACTGATTGCCCAGTATCTGGAGGCGTTAATGCAAAAAGGGGCGAAAGTGTTCAAAATATCGGCTTATATCTTCGCCTCGCTCTGTTTGTTACTCACCGTGGTGTTTTTTGCTGTACGCTGTCAGATGATACCGGACAGCATATGGGGCAACGGACGTCATGCTGCCGAAAACATAGCGTTTATGCAAGCTTTGGAAAGCACGTCCTTTTCTATTTCCAAATGGCTGATTATAGTATTGCCGGTAGTGGCTGCCATCTGTACATTAAGGCTGGTTATCAAAAAAAGTAGTACGGGGTCACTCCTCTATGGAATCACCGGTTGTGTTCTTTGCCTGTTTGTCGCTTTAGACGGGGTATATCAGCCAACAATACTAGCTGTAAAATCCGATAAACATCTGGCAGAAGATATCAGAAAACAGGTGCCTGAAGGAGTCGTTTATTCATATACAGACAGAATGATACGGTTTTATTGTACAAATTATTATATGAATAACCAAATGCGGAATTTCACACTGGAAAATCCGCAAGAAGGGTATGTCATACTTTCTGCAAATGCACAAGAGGAGTTTTTAAAGAATTACAATGCAAAGTATCAGCTGGAAGAGGTCTTCCATACAGATTACAGAAGTTGTGACTTACGCAATACGGTAATCATGTACAAGTTCAACGAGAAACGGAAATAGTTATATCCGGCAGATTCTGCACCGATTGGGACGCGGACTATATGAATTCCATACTGATTTCATATAGTCCGCGTCCAAGTTTTACTATCTGTTCCCTAAATCATCATAAACGGTTTGCAATATCGCCTTACCCTTATCCAGACGGGATTCGTCAGCTTCAGGCTCATCAAAAAGAATACTGCCGGAATTATTATCAAATACCGTCACTCCTGTACTGTCCCGGAATGAGAACCCATTATTGAAACTATAAAAGGCAAAAGGATACTTATAATCACTTCCCAATACATTACGGCTAAACGTAAATGCAGTATGTTCCAGCCCCAGCTGCCCCAACAAAGTGGCTGCCAAATCGGTCTGATTCATAATCTTGTCCACCTGCATAGGCTGTTTTACCGCTCCACCTAACCATAACAAGGGAATATGATAAAAACGAGGCATCGCATTAGACCCCTCACGCGGGTAATAGAAACCATGATCGGGAAGGCAGATAACTAAAAGATCTTTCCATGCGGGAGTCTGCTTCAACCGGTCAATAAACTTACCCAGACATTCATCTGTATAAGCAAAGGCATTGGGAATTTTATCTTCCAGCCGGTGATAAGGAACTTCGAAAGGTTCATGACTGCTAAGTGTCAGAAACGCAGTATGCCAAGGCCCTTCTTCCTTCCGGTTTCTTAACTGATTATATAAATATTCAAAAGTAATATCATCATTCACTCCCCAGGCATTACTGGTCTGTTCGGCCAATGAGAAATCTGTATTGGCTGTAAGACGCTGATAACCGGTACTCAGCAGATAACTCTTCATATTGGTAAAGTTGATATCACCTCCATACAGGAAATCTGTTTTATAACCCGCCTTGGACAATCCTTCAGCTATAGCAGGCAGCGTACGGCTCTTGGCAGGAATTTTCATTACCGATGCCGTAGGCAATCCAAGGTAACCGCTGAAAGTACAGACTGTTCCACGGTCGGTACGGAAACTATTGGCATAACAGTTTGTAAAAAAGATCCCTTCCTTTGACAGACGGTTAAAGTGGGGTGTCACATCAGGAAGACCGCCTAAAGGTTCTACAAAAGCACCTCCAAAACCTTCCATCAAAATAATAAGAATATTGGGACGCTTGGTATTCAGGACTTGAATAATACTATCCCCATCTGTTGTAGGATAAAGTCCGTCAAACAATGCAGCCCGCTTCTCTTCATCAAAGAAATTGAACTCTGATGCAAAATCCTGGGATTTACCCATAGAAGACAACAAACTGAAATCGGGATTGACCGCCGAATGATTCAAGAAAGGTTCGTTGCTGAAATATACTTGCCCTATATTAGAAGTGGATTCCGTTACACCACCACGTATAATGATGAAAAGCACACCTCCTAATAACAGCATTCCCGCAGTTCCCGCTATCCGTTTCCGGGTGGCGGTCAAAACGGAAGGCGTGATTTTCAGCAAGACCCAACTATTCAGGGCTATGAGTAACAAGATGGCAAGAACCCTCAGCAAGATAAATCCGACGGAAACACTCGCCAAAGCTTCCTTCGGTGAATCGATATAAAGAAAAACAGATGCGTCCAGTTTAAATCCCCAAAATGTATATAATGCCATATCTACCACAAAAATGATAGAAATAAGCGCGGCAGCCAAAATATAATACCCGTAAAGTATTTTTTTCAAAGGGAATTTCCTAAACCAAATACTTATCAGTACCAACAAGAATGGAAATGCAGTAAGATATCCCGCCGTAGCGGCATCAAGACTGGCGCCATGAACCATTACCTGCATATAATCGGCAAACCCGAATCCTTTTTCAATGGAACCATTATAGAGCATGAATAATGGTTTCTGTAGAATAAATATCAGTAAGACCGTAAAAAAGTACAAGCTGATATAAGCAATCCTCTTTTTCATATCTTCAGTTCTTTATTATTTCCGTCCGAAATCAGCCGGGACCTCTCCCCATCGGTCGGTTTCCCACTTCAATAAAGGTGTGGTATATTTATTTTCTTTCAGCCAAATTTCGGCTCGTTCTATCATTTGAAAAAGTTTCTCCGTCTGAGGAGTCCGTTCCAGTTTAGTTTTACATTTCTTCTGCTTCACCCAACTCAACGCATTACGGCTGTCCGAGTAAACAGGCATATTGATATTTTTCTGCTTCATCAACGCCAAAGCATGGACAATGGCAAGAAACTCTCCAATATTATTCGTTCCATAAACAGGACCGAAATGAAAAACCTCCTGTCCCGTAAGCAAATAAACGCCCCGATATTCCATCGGTCCGGGATTTCCACTGCAAGCAGCATCCACAGCCAGGCAGTTCATATCAAAGTTCTCGGGAAGTTGTTTAGGAGTATCTTCTTTTTTAACAGCATTCTTGCCTATATAATGAAAAGCGGAAGAAGCCAAGGCGTGTTCCGCCTCCTCTTTGGTCTCGAATGACTTGTATTGTGCGCCATCGTAACCTTTTATCTGTAGCTGGCAGTCAGTCCAAGAGTCATAAACTCCCGGATTGACGCCTTTCCATACTACATAATATTTCTGTTTCTTTGCCATTTACATACGTTCAGGCACTTCAATACCCAGTAGGCCCATTGCTGTCTTTACAATCTTACCCACATTAGCACTCAATGCCAGACGGAAGACTTTCAACGCTTCATTTTCTTCACGCAGAATACTAAAATCATGATAGAACTGGTTGTATTCTTTCACCAAATCGTATGCATAGTTTGCTATAATGGAAGGATTATAGTCTGAGCCTGCCTGCTTGACAACCGATTTAAAATCAGCCAGCATCTGAATCAAACCTTCTTCTTTTGCGCTCAGTTCCAAACCTGCTGGAATGATTTCGGGAATAACGATACCTGCTTCAGCCGCTTTGCGTAATACAGACTGGACACGGGCATACGTATACTGAATGAAAGGTCCTGTATTGCCATTGAAATCTATCGATTCTTTCGGGTTGAAAGTCATATTCTTACGTGCGTCCACCTTCAGGATAAAATATTTCAAAGCACCCAAACCAACAATACGGGCAATATTGTCGGCTTCTTCTTGGGTCAGACCGTCCAATTTACCTAATTCAGCAGAAGTTTCCTTAGCAGTTTCAATCATTGCTTCCATCAAATCATCCGCATCCACTACTGTACCTTCACGACTTTTCATTTTGCCCTCGGGCAGCTCTACCATACCGTATGAGAAATGAACCAATCCTTTGCCCCATTCAAAACCCAATTTGTCGAGCAAGATAGAAAGTACCTGGAAATGATAGTTTTGTTCATTACCCACTACATAAATCATCTTGTTGATGGGGTAATCCTGAAAACGTAATTTGGCAGTACCAATATCCTGGGTCATATAAACAGAAGTACCGTCACCGCGAAGAAGCAACTTATGGTCCAGTCCTTCGGCAGTCAAATCAGCCCATACAGAGTTATCCTCTTTCCGGTAGAAGAAACCTTTTTCCAATCCTTCCATCACTTTCTCCTTACCTTCCAGATAGGTATTCGATTCATAATAAATTTTATCGAAACTAACTCCCATCATCTTATACGTTTCATCGAATCCGGCATATACCCAGTCATTCATCTTCTTCCACAAGGCACGGATCTCAGGGTCATTCGCCTCCCACTTACGGAGCATCTCGCGAGCTTCCAGCATCAGAGGAGAGTTTGCCTCTGCCTTAGCTTTAGCTTCTTCTTCATTCAAGCCTTCAGCCTGGTACTGAGCTGTCAGTTCCTTTACCTCAGCCTTGTAATGCTTGTCAAAAGCTACATAATAGTCACCAATCAAATGGTCCCCCTTCTTGCCCGATGATTCAGGTGTTTCACCGTTACCATATTTCAACCAGGCCAGCATGGACTTACAGATATGGATACCACGGTCATTCACAATATTGGTCTTGACCACCTTATTGCCATTTGCCGCCATGACATTTGCCAAGGCATTTCCCAACAGGTTGTTACGGACGTGACCCAGATGAAGCGGCTTGTTTGTATTGGGAGAAGAATACGAGAATCTTTCCTGGTACGGTCGTGGCCCGTGGGAAAATTATCCCGACCGTAAGACGTCCTGTCTGATAGGTAGATGGAACAGCAAGGTGAGTGAACAGTACACACATTACCCCCGTCCGCAGGACAGTGGCAATCACGAGGATGTTACCGAGGTGATTCTAACCAATAAACAGGGTAAAGGCGTCCGTGTGACAGCCATAGACAGGCCATTTTCATTTTCTGCCTTACATTATACCGTGGATGATATTTGTAAAACAACTCATGATTGTGACTTGAAACCACGAAAGGAGGTTATTCTCAGCCTGGATGCAGCGGTCTTAGGTTTAGGAAACAGTAGTTGTGGTCCGGGAGTGCTGAAGAAGTATGCCATTGATAAGCAGAAACCTCATACTTTGCGGGTACGTTTCAGTCTTATTAAATGACATATGGCAAAAGGTGTGAATGAGCGACACATCTTTTCGGGAAGCAGTCGGAAAAATAGAATTAAATTAAAAATCAAATATCAAAATGAAAAGAGCAACAACTTTTTTATCACTCCTTGCTTTATCGGCAGGTTTGTTGGCGCAATCTT
>OLZV01000519.1_pt1 | contig 16188 bp, 21 predicted proteins | sample 1644531 | NCBI WGS metagenome assembly OLZV01 (sample SAMEA103958115, study PRJEB25191) | human gut metagenome | biome: human-associated habitat [ENVO:00009003]; feature: intestine environment [ENVO:2100002]; material: feces | place: Germany | collected 2013/2015
AAAAGACTTACACCTACAAGTCTCTTAATATTCAATGCGGAAAATTACAATTCATACAATCTTTTTGAAATCAATTTTATCCCTCATTTTTTCATGCTTTTCCTTTGGCTTAGATAAGGGAACACAATACTTATGTTCATTACAAATAACAAGCACTCCAAGAAAAGGTCGCTCGTCCTTACCAATCTGAGGAGATACCGATAAAACTCTGTCATCTATATTATGTAAGTTTCTGATGTATTTCATATCAATACGATATACTTCTAATGGTGCTTGAATCATTCATTTCTTCTTTAAAATATTTCAAGGACTATGTTTCCATAGTCCTTGAATGTAGTGTCACCGTAGCGACCCTAACGCTTTTTGAACGTCCACTTATCGGCAGGACCCTCCTTCAATATTATTGAACCAAATGCCATTCTTTTGTCAATGAATTTCTAAAAATTCATAATCTTTTTATATTTAGCACAAATCATTTTTCAGCCTCGTAGAGCGAAATAAACCCACCGCACAAATCTTCGATTTGTACTCTGTGTATTTCGACTAATTATTCTTTTGAATGCCTTCTTTTATCTTATAAATACGTATCTTCCAAATCAAATATTGTACTATCCAAACTACAACAAATATTGCAACAAAAATAGCAAAATAGCTTAATACACCTTTAACAGAATGCTCCATCCATTCGCAAATATATGCAACTGTCATCATAAGTACAGATACAATTCCAAAATAAATGCTTGTTTGTTTTAATAAACTCCACTTATCTATTTCCCAGATAACAGATGCTCCTGCAAATCCTGCTCCAAGAACGGCACTTAAAACAGTCTGTATGATAATCGCTGTTACCTCATTGCCAAATCGTTCAATCAAACTCGGAACACATGAATAGTAACTACCATCACCGATTGCAAGTGAAATTCCAATTGTAATCAAATAACTAATTACAATTCCACCCAATAATCCAACAAATATTCTAGAAAATAATTCTTTTTTCATTTTTAGTCACCTCATAATCCTAATACTTTTTTGATCTTTGAAACATATCTTCTGGAAACATAACTTACAGTCCCATTCGATAATTCCATACAAATTGTTCCTACAAAGCTTAAATCAAGGCTTTTAACCTTCTTAAGATTCACAATTTCTGAATTTGATATCCTTACAAACTTACTGTTATCCAATCTTTCTTCCGCTTCATATAGTCTCAATCTAATTTGATACGTACCATTGTCTGTTTGGGTAAAAACTTTACTGTCTTCTGCGTAAATCTTTACTATGTGATCCGGATCTAATAGTTCGACCTTATCCTCTCTGATACCGGAAATAATTGTTGGAGCATCATCTAATCTGCTTACAAAATCAACAACTCTGTTAACTTCTTCCGTCATCTGTGCTGTTGTAATCATAATTTCAGGTTCTTTAGCTTCCGCATCGATATTAATATTCAGTTTCATGATCTTCCTCCTTTCTTGCTTTATAGTATATCTGAATTAGGATTATTATCTATACTTTATCAATAGGTGGTCATTTTTTCTACCTAACTGGTCAAAAACAATGTTTTCTCAGTTGATTCTTTCCCTTGTTTTTTCCCTTATGAGGGTTCATAAACAAGGGTAAAACGATATAACACAATACAAGATGTGACGGGGAGGACACCCACGAAAATTTTAGTATTTTCAAGGGTTTGCCGAGATTTCTATAACCAAATATAACAGTTATTAAATCCCTTAAAATACCTCAAGTGAGACTTCAAATTTATCGCTCTGATTTTTAATACATGTAGGGACGTTCCTTCTGTCACCAAGAGTGTCCCCCTGTCTTATTCGTTGCAGGGGGACACTCTTGGTGACAGAAGGAACGTCCCCGATTTCCCCGATTTCCGGTCAATTTCATCTAAAGTGTCCATTAGCGGATCCGGCATATTGAATCCTTATTTTTCTTGTGATAACTTTTCCCACAGCGTATCAGAACATCAGGAGGAGTAAATTATGCCAAGAAAATATTATCCATTAACACCTTCACAAAAGATACATTTCAAACCAATTATTGAATTTGGCACTCAGCAAGTCGCAAATATAAGCATTTGTATGACTCTGCAGGCGCCGCTAGATTTCGGTTTGCTGAAAAAATGCATACAGCTGGAGTACGAAAGATACGAATGCCTGCGAATCCGTTTTACAAAAGTTGACCAAAATGGAGAGGTACGGCAATATGTTGTTTCTCACGATGACAGAGATATTGATTACGAAAACCTTTCATGGCTTTCCGGTGATGACGCTTATCACCGCATGGAAGAATGGTCCAGAATTCCGTTTGACGGGGACAATGTTCCAATGAATGTGATAAAAATGATCTCGCTTCCGGGTGGCTACAATGGGCTGTACATCAAAATCGATCACAGACTCATGGATTCATGTGGAGCTATCGTCATGGTGAATGACATCATGGAACTGTACTGTCATTACAAATTTGGCACGCCTTATCCCGAGGACATGGCAAGTTTCACTGACATGGTCGAACGTGATCTTAAAAAAAGCACAGACGAAAAACGTGTCTCAAAAGACCGCATGTACTGGCAAAATGTGCTGGAGGAAAATGGAGAACCTATTTACTCCGATATACAGGGACAACGGATACTTCAGGAAAGCAGACGCCTTCACAATGACAAGTCACTCCGCGCTGCAGATCAGGAGATCAACGACCTGTCTGTCGCTACAAAGAACTATCACCTGGATGCTGAGCCAACTCAGAATCTTCTGGATTTTTGTATGAACAATCACATATCCATGACCAACCTCATTCTCATGGGAATACGAACTTATCTCTCCAAGGCAAATGGCGGACAGACTGACATCTCCATAAGGAATTATGTTTCAAGACGTTCCACCCATGCTGAGTGGGTATCAGGTGGCTCTCGCGCAATGGCATACCCTTGCAGAACCATCATTGATCCGGACACAGAGTTTCTGGATGCAGTTTTCATGATTCAGGATGTTCAGAATCATGTATACCGACACTGCAATTATGACCCGGAACTTTTGTCTGACCAGATGAAAGAAATGTTCCACACTCCTCCACACACTACTTATGAGAGCGTGGGGCTTACTTACCAGCCTCTTCCTATCAGGCTTAAAAATCCGCATCTCGAAAACATTTCCGTAAGGAGCATGTGGATTCCAAATGGTACATCAAAACAAAAGATCTATCTCACCGTCATGCACAGTGCAAATGATCTGGGTTTGAATTTCTATTTCAGATACCAGACCGCAAGTCTCTCCGAACAGGACATTGAACTGTTCTACTACTACCTTATGAAGATAATCTTCAAAGGCATTGCCGAGCCAGAAATGACTGTGGGCGAAATCATCGAATGCATCTAACTATTTTTTGGGGGCGGAGGTTCCTGACCCCCTTCGTGGGGACGGAGGTGCCTGACCCCATTTGATTAATTCAAGAAGGAGATTTTTAATATGAATAACAATATAACATTTTTAAACATTGTTGCCGAATACTGCAATACACCAGCTGATGAAATCACTAATGATATGCGATTCATAGAGGATTTGGGATTTAGCTCCCTTGATTTCATGACTTTTCTCGGAGACCTTGAAGATACATTTGACGTGGAAATCGATGAAGATGAGATCATCAATATTCACACTATAGAAGACGCCATCAAGTACCTTGACAACCTGACAAGCTCTTCTGCATCGGTTTAACATTAAAAATCTGGGACGACGGAGTATGTCCAATTTTGCCTCACATAAAAGAAATGGAGATATGATATATGGAAGAAAATATTCTGGAAATTGTTGAAAAAAGCTGTCGGATATATAGAGATGTAATAGCTGTTAAATATCTGTCTCACAGAGAGATTGTCGAAAAGAGCTACGGAGATATGTGGGATGACATTCGCAAAACTGCTGTCATTTTACGAAATAATGGACTCTGCGGAACACATATTGCACTGGTGGGAAGCAGCTCTTATGAATGGATCTGCGCCTACATGGCTATACTTTTCACGGGAAATACTGCTGTACCGCTGGATGCAAACCTGTCAGTTTCAGAATTACATGAACTTCTGAATCGGTCAGGATCAATTGCATTATTCTGCGGAGCATCCAGAAAGGATGTGATAACAGAACTGACAGACGATTGTCCCGAAATGAATATTGTATTCACCATGGAAAAGAAAGTAGATATAGAGCATCTGGAGGGTGCAGATTCAAATCCACAATTAGCAATTTTGTCATTTGAACAGCTCCGCAACGAAATTACCATACCGGATGACTTTGCATTTGCCGATCAGGATAAGGATAAAATGTGTACGCTTATGTATACCTCTGGAACAACGGGCAAAAGCAAAGGCGTCATGCTGTCTCAATTCAATCTCGCACAAAATGTTGAAAATGTATATGTAAATCTGGAACCTGGTGTAACTATTCTGAGCGTTCTTCCTATACATCACGCCTTCTGCCTGACAATGGAATGGATGAAGGGCATTTCACTGGGCGCCACTATCTGCATCAATGACTCGTTGCTCCACATGCTGAAAAACATGAAACGGTTCCAGCCCGTTGGCATGCTGATGGTTCCTCTCATGGTAGAAACCATTTACAAAAAACTCAAAGACGTCAACCCTCTCCTTCCTAAAAAGCTGGTTGCAAAGGAAGCATTTGGCGGTAAACTGGAATATATATTCTGCGGAGGGGCATACCTGGATCCTATGTATGTTACCGAATTCAAAAAATACGGAATAGACATACTCCAGGGATACGGCATGACTGAATGCTCCCCTGTAATTTGCTCCAACAATCACAGATACAACAGACCCGGATCCGTTGGCAAACTCCTGGACAACTGTGCTGTTCGTTTTGTCGATGAGGAAATTCAGGTAAAAGGCACAAGCGTCATGTCCGGATACTACGACATGCCAGACGAGACCGCAGAAGCTTTTCAAGACGGCTGGCTCTGCACCGGAGATCTTGGTTATCTCGACTCCGATGGTTTCATGTATATAACCGGAAGGAAAAAGAACCTCATCATTCTGGCAAATGGCGAAAACATATCCCCTGAGGAACTGGAAGGAAAGCTTTCTATAGAGCCCCTTATTTCAGAAATAGTCATTACCGGCGACGGCAACCATCTCACTGCTCACATATATCCAGATCAGGATTTTGTAGATAAGAAACATATGGATGCAGCCAGGACTTCTGAAAAATTGCAAAAAATTATTGATACTTTCAACAAAAACCAGCCAACATACAAAAGGATCTCTGCACTGGATATAAGAAAAGAGCCGTTTGAAAAGAGTTCGACTAAAAAGATAAAAAGAAATCTCGTATAACAATAGACTCACACGCATTATTGTTGTAACATTGCTGTATTAGATAGTGACAAAACTGCAGCACCAAGCCAGGCAGCAGATAAAGGAGACAGCCATGATCAACTCAACCGATCCCCGATATGATAGAACTGAAAGTGACCTTCTAGATGCATTCAAGATACTTGCAGGTCAAAAGGCTCTGAACAAAATAAGCGTGTCCGAGATAACCAAACTCACAGGTGTGACAAGAAGCACATTTTACAACCACTATGAAGACATGCCTGCTTTCATCAATGCCATGGAAGACCGCATCGTCGATGAAATATTTCAGATCATGAATAGCTTCAAACCAGAAGGCAATCTTGAGATCTGCCACCAGTTCTTCAGGTCTCTATGCGAATACATGAAAGCAAATAAATTTCTCATGATCATCATTGCCACACCTGAGGCTTATGATTTCGTGGAAAAGGCACTGACAATGTTCCATAGATACGTGCGATTAATTCTGGAAAAATCCAGCAAGACAGGCCTGGCCCAGGAGAAATACTCATACGCCGTAGCATACGCAATAGGCGGCGTGGTTGGTATCCTGCACAAGTTTGCGGTGGATAACTGTCAGGAAAGCAGCGACAAGGTGTCTGCTTTCCTGACAGAAGCGTTTCTGGATGGTATGAGACCGTATTTTGGGGTGTAGGTGGTGTTGGGGACGTTTCTTTTGTCACAAAGAGTGTCACCTGTATCGAAGAGTGTCCCCCTGTCATAAGGAACTCACCTGTCTTAATCGTGACACGGGGACACTCCTCGTTACAAAAGGAACGTCCCCTCTATTACAATAAAACAAAGAGCTGCGCTTCTTTAATGAAACGCAGCTCTTATGCTTATATTTTTATTATAAAGACGAAATGCACTGTGAATATGCCCCAATATTTAGTCAACAACACATTCCACAACAGCACAAGGTGGAATATTCAGCTTTAAAACATTATCCTTGATGACTGCCGTATGCTCGGTAATGCTCACCCTGTCGGGACAGTCGAAGTCGTTATAGCTGTGCGCCTCGTTTGTAAGTATCCTGCACGAAACCGATGATGCTTTAAATCCGAAAATGCTGCATTCAACAGCAGCCTCTTCCGTAAGCGAACAGTTTGCGGCGGTAACGGTCATACTCTTTTCGTTCACCGATGCGGAAACCGAGATCATCGGAGCATTTTTGCCTTCCGACATATTTTCGTTCTGCGTATAGCAGTAAACTGCCTCGTTGTTTTGGTGTGTTTTAAAAAGGTCGAAAACGTGATATGTAGGCGTTTTTATCATCTTATCGTCCTCTGTAAGAATGACCGATTGGAGAACATTCACCGCCTGTGCAAGGTTTGCCATTACAACACGGTCGCTGTGTCTGTTAAAAACATTCAGCTCTATTGCAGCAACGATAGCATCACGCATAGTATTCTGCTGATATAAAAATCCCGGGTTCGTACCCTCTTCTACCTTATGCCAACAGCCCCACTCGCCTATTACAAGTCCTATTTTCTTTTCGGGATCATAGCGATTCATTATCTCCGAATGTCTTGTGATAAGCTCATCGGAAAAGTTCGCTGCAGCGATAGTTTTATAATAAAGCTCATCGTCAAAATCGGTGGCTGATTCCATTTCGGGCCATACGGGCATCGTATAATAATGCAGGTCGATAGCATCAACATTATTGCTGTCAAGATTTTTCATCATGACTTCTGTCCAGTTATAGTCGGCAGAGCTTGGACCGCAGGCTATTCTGTAAAGTCTGTTTCCCGAATAATTGTGGCAAAACGTCTGATACCTTTTATAAACGTCGGCGTAATATTCGGGACGCATATTTCCTCCGCAGCCCCAGTTTTCATTGCCGACACCGAGGTATTCGAGTTTCCACGGCTCGGCTCTGCCGTTCTTCTTTCTCTGCTCTGTGAGAGGCGATTCCGCATCTGAGGTCATATATTCTATCCATTCGGACATTTCACGAACACTGCCGCTGCCAACATTGACGTTTATATAAGGCTTGCAGCCAACAAGCTCACAGAAGCGCATAAATTCGTGTGTACCGAAAGAATTATCCTCCGTAACTCCGCCCCAGTTCGTGTTCACGATCTTTCGGCGCAAGGCTTTTTCACCGATACCGTCCTGCCAGTGATATTCTTCCGCAAAGCAGCCGCCGGGCCAGCGGAAAACGGGAGCTTTTATATTTCTGAACGCCTCGATGATATCATTCCTTATTCCGTCTGTATTCGGAATAGGTGAATTTTCACCCACATATATACCGTTGTAGATACATCTTCCGAGATGCTCGGAAAAATGTCCGTATATCTCGGGAGAGATATGTCCGAGCCTGTCGTCTGCATTTATTACTATTGATATTTTTTTCATATTATACCTCCGCCGCATACTGAATTATTATATTATCATATATAAGTCATTGACTTTGGTATTGCAATGACTTATAACATTATTATACTAACCGTTCGTACTTTGAGGTGATGATATGATAAGTATAAACACAGTCTGTCAGAACGTAAGACACAAAGGGAATTTTGAAATATGCAGACCGGATGGTTCGGGAGATGATCTTCTTGTTATCTTCAAGACCTCCGCTGTTCTGATACAAAACGGTGAAGAAATAACCGTTTCTCCCGACAGTCTCATTTTATACAGCAAGGGAACAATGCAGCATTACAAAACTCTGTGCGGAAGTTATGTTAATCACTTTGTTCATTTTGATACGGACGATACCGAGCTTATGAATGGGATAAAAACTGACACGCTTATCACCTCGGCGGATATTCCTGCAATTGAAGAGTTGCTTACGATATTATGCCGTGAAAATGTAGCCGGTTCGACCAACAGGAAACAGTACGAAAATATGCTTATGCAAATGATACTTATGAAAATATCCGAAAGCAGCATAAATCCTGACAGCGATAAAAGCCGCATTTCCGCTCTTGAAATGCTCCGCACCGATATTTACAGCAATGCAGGGAGCTACAGCAATATATATCAGCTTGCTGAAAAAATGAATCTGAGTCCGTCATATCTTCAGGCAATATACAAACGGAAATTCGGGATAAGCTGCTATGAAGATATTTTATCCGCAAAGATCAAGACAGGACAATATTATCTTTCGACCACCGATATGACCGTTAAGGAAATATCCGACCTCTGCGGATACGGAAATGAGATATGCTTTATGAAGATATTCAAAAAAAGAACAGGGATCACACCGAGTGAGTACAGGAAAATTTCCAAGAAAGATAATTTGAAAAACAACTTTATATGGTAAGGAATAAACTTTTATGATGAATTTTTTTGAACATTGCGCGGATATTGCTTCGGTTGGCATAATTGTTGATTTTACGGAAGATACGGAAACATATATCGTCGGCTCTCCTGCAGATATTAAGGCTTGGGCGTACAGCGGCTGTCCCCGAAAAGCTCCGACAGGAATTATGTGGCACAGCAACAAACTTGGCAATCTCGTCAAGGATATAATCATCCGGCAATGCAACATTTGCAAATTCATAAAGCATGAATGTCACATGAATCGGTAATCTGCCACCGCAATTGAAATCTGCCTGATAATATAACTCCTGGAATATCTGTGTATATAACATTCCGATAATGAAGTTATATGATTTATCACTATCTGGAATTACACAGAACAGAGCTGTCTTTGTTTCACCATCCCCATTTACTCCTATCCCTATTTCAGGCAGATTAAGATCATCCTTTGAAAGCAGCCTGAGTACCTGTTTATTTTCAAGAAATGCCAGTCTGGAGTTTGCACTGATAATAATAGAACGAACGGTATCTCCGGCACCTCTCATACATTTGTTATACTGCTTTACCGCCGGATGATTAGCTCCAAGAGGATTGTTCTCCTGTAAAAACTTCATTCTTGTATCCAGTTTTGACGGCTTACCCTGCTGTGTAACCTCTGCTTCACCAAGCAGCTTCAGGACGGTCTCAAAATTCCTACGACTTGGCTTTTCTTCCAGCCACACATAGTTAAATATTGCCTGTAGTAACAGCCCCTCTGCTTTCTCCCAGAACGGATCAGATGGGGTGGCACCTTTAGGTGTCGTGTTGGCAATCAGGCAACATCTGCTTCCTGCAAAGCCATTGCTTCTCTTGCAATCAGAGCCTTTACAAGCTCCTCCTGCGTATGCTTTGCGTTCTCTGCGGGCATTGCGTTGACAACGAAAATGGTGCCGCCGATTCTCTCTACAAAGCCGGTTTTCATATCCTCCACGGTCATCACCTCCCTCCGTAAAAATAGGGGCGTCCGTTTCCGAACGCCCCGTTACTAGCCGAAAAAGGATTATTCCTTTTCATAGATTGCCTTGAGTGCTGCGTAAAGATTTCTGCCCTCGTCCTCCGTGAGCATGATACCCTTCCCGCAGCGCTCGTGGTTCGGATGCTACTCTCGGATGTCCAGCTTGGCGGCATTGCCGTTCCCAATCATTTCTGCCCCGACGATGTTTGGATTGTTCTTTTCGGGCGGCTGCTCTGTCCTCCCGTTCCTTGCGCTCCTGCGCTTCCTTGATACTGAAAAGCTCCTTGACCTTCTTCACAAAGACCTCCACCAGCTTTGGAAAGTGTTCCAGTGCCTGCAAAAACGGCTGGCATTTTTCTTTGAGCCGGTCATACCGTTCCTGCAATCGTTCCACGGCAGAGGACGCATTGAAATACTGTCTTTGATAGTAGGAAACGCTGCTTGCAGCTCCTTTCGCATTTCCTGCAAAGCTCGTTGTATTTCTTCCTGCCACGCTCATCAAGAAAGAACGCCAATTCTTCCTTGAGGTATTTCGGCATACGGGGCATAGCGAGCACCTCCTTTTCACTGCCGATTTGCTCCCGAAACGCAGAAATGCCCAAAACCTCTCCGAACTGTCATTTTTCTGGGCGATTTTGGGCGTTTTCTTTCGATATGAGCGGCTTTGTTTTAGCGGCGGTATCCTTTACCGCCAACCATTCAAAAGCCGCTGTTTGTCGCTTCCGGGTAACAAAAAAGCGCCGTATTGCTACGACGCTTTTGTCTTGCTCGGAAGATGGAGCAAGGGAACGCTATTCAATTATCTGTTGTACTTTTTCTTTCTGCTGACAACCGTTATAGTAATGGCTGCACCGCAGCTGGCAAACAGCAGGGCAATCCACAGAGCAAGGTTGCCTGTATCGCCGGTCTGTGGACTTTTATCGGATGTTCCCGGTATGATACTGGCAGGCTTTTTCTCAAGAGCAGCAAGGGCATCTTCGATAGCCTTTGCCATCTTGTCTACTTCAGATTGCTCCGTAATATTTTTACCACGAACAACAGCTTTGACAGTGGTTTCCACACCAGTGAAATCTTTGTAGTCATTCTTGTTTAGTGCATTTGCTTTGGCAATGGCTGCATCAACCTTTGTGTAATCAGCATCCTTGTATTGCAGGGCAGCAATGGCATCTTCAATAGCCTTCGCCATTGCATCCACTTCGCTCTGTTCAGTGATGTTCTTGTCACGGACAACAGCCTTGACAGCAGCTTCTACAGCAGAGAAGTCCTTGTAGTTGTCCTTGTTCAGTGCATTTGCCTTGGCAATGGCTGCGTCAACCTTAGTGTAGTCGGCAGGTAAATAAGTCGTTGCAATGGTCTGTGTATGAGTTGCTGTATCAGCCGTAATCGTAATATTGAGATCGAAAACCTCGCAATTATCTGCGCTGACTTCGACAGTATAAGTACCCGCTTCCAAATCAACAGGGTTTGCTACTTCCTGACCATTCACTTTAATGACTACATTCGCCAATTCAGCAGGTGTTACGACAAAAGAAACTGTATACTTAGGTGCAGGCAAAAGAGGCGTTCCATTAGAATTAAATCGATAATTGCCACCAGCAGCAGTGATTTCATTAAAGAAATCTTCCGTTTTCATAAAGTCAAGGGTCTTTTCTGTTCCAGCATCCTGGTACTTAAAGCAAGCCGGGACATTTTCAGTTTTCACGAAATAATTGTTTTCAAAAACAGGGGTATCAGAAGAAACACCGCCTGCAATACCGCCTAAACGCTTATAAGGTGTAGTGGCAGTATATTGAGATAAATCCATTTCACCAGCGAAATAGCAATGTCTGATTTCTGTACCTGCACCAACTGTGCCTGCAATGCCGCCGAAGTCCGTAGTTCCATTGCCAAGAGGAACCATTTTCCCGGTGGAATAACAATTGATAATCTTTGAGTTTTGAAACAACTGCCCAACAATTCCGCCGGTACAGGGTGTCCAAGAGGTCATATCGCCTGTATTAGCACAATACTGTACGGTACTGTTTTGAGCAAGACCTACGATACCGCCCATCTGAAAAGAGCTGACATCCTTCGTTATTGAAAAATTCCCCTTGTTTTGGCAGTATTCAATTGTGCTATTTATCGCATATCCGCACAAAGCCACAGTACCGTTAATATATTTATCTGTATCCGTGAACGACACATCTGAAACGCAGTCAGAAATTTTGCTGTCTGCTGCAACACCCGCTACCATTCCAAAATAGACATACCCCGAATTGGACACATCCAGCTTGCCTTGAATTGTCAAGCCGGAAATTTCAGCGCCGTAAACCTCACTGAAAAATCCGAAAGACGGATACTCTGTCTTTCCATAGTTTTCGGAAAAATCTAAATTGGAAATCGTATGCCCATTTCCGTAAAATTTGCCGCTGAAGTAATGCAGCAGAGTTCCATCAGCAGCAAATACGCTACCAATTGGTGTCCACGCAACACCTGTTAAATCCAAATCTGCATTAAGAGATACAACCGCATCTGTTTTATCGTCATATTCGCCATTGTCCACAGCTTTTGCAAATTGCAAAAGCTCATCTACTGTTGTGATTGAGGTTTTGCTGCTTTGCTCGTTCTCTTCTGCAAACGCTGTCATCGGAACAAGTGCCATCACAAGGCACAACGCAAGCAGAAGGCTTAGAAGTTTCTTCTTCATTTTTATTCCTCCTTCCATAATTTCTATGGCAAAAGGATATGAATCCCCTCACCCCCATAGATATACAGAAGTATTTTAGCAGATTTTCCCAAAAATCTCAAGTAGTTTTCAGAATATTGCTCTCATCTTTTTCTCAGAGCATTGCCTTCTTCCATTACTCACGGAACTTTATGACTTCTTGAATACTACCCGAAAAGGAAAAGCCGCCGTCTGTGACAGCGACTTTTCTCTTTAGCGGGTAAACCGTATCAGCAATTCGTTTAAGGCATCCACGGCACTGTGTCTTTCTGCCTGTATCTCTCAGTTTCGCCACTCTATAAGGCACTGACAAATTACTCTGATTTCTACCGGCTCAAAGGGGATTTTCTTCTTTCGCCCCGGTTTCATTACTTCCGCAATGTCACACAAGCGAAGGGCAAGGGAGTCAATCTGACCGTTGGTTTCTGCGTCATAGCTCCTGTGCTGCTGTATTAAACCGTTTATCAGCACTCGCACCCCATAATCGTCCAGCTTGACCTTCATAGCCGTCCTCCTAACAGTAAATCAAATCGTTTGCAACGATTTCCATAGCAGCACTGCGGATGTTGTTCATCCTCTGCACCCACAGCATTTGATTTTTCTCTTTGAGGGTTTCCGTTACGCCCTCTTTTTCGGAAAGCTGCTTTACCAGCCGAGAAAACAATGTTTCTGACTGCTCGTTAAGGTCTGCAAGGTAATCGTTCAGCTTGCCGGTAGTCAGCAGCTCGGCATACAAGCTGACCTTGTGCTTTCGGATATATCGCAGGTTTCGCTGTCCCTAAATGCCGATGAGGCTGCCCTCCGGCTCGTCCTCTCCGGCGATCAGATAGTAGTCCCCGACAAGCTCATAGCGCAAGCCTGTCCGTTCGTCCGTGATGAATTCTTCCATTGTGTCGTCCTCCTTGAATTATATTGCTTCTCCGGCTTTCTGCCCGGATTGCTTACGGTGATAATAGGCAAGCTGTCTTTGGTTGCGATTGATGGTTTTGCATTCCTCGGAGCATAGCACCTCCTGGCCGTTGGACGGCCAGAAGGGCTTGCCGCAAATCTTGCAGACCTTTTGACGGAAGGTGTGCTCTCCCTTTTCGGCAAAGCGTTTCTTCTCTTTTTCTGCCTGCTGATGGGCATTTGTACAGTCGATGTTGCAAAACCTCTGCCTTGTGTTGTTTGGATAAAACTCTTTGCCGCATTGTTCGCAGATACGCTTCGGGTACTTATGACCGTCATTCGCCGCCCAGCGTTCTGCCTTGGCTTTGGCTTGATGTGCAACATTACTCTCACGCTGCCGATTCTTCTTGCGCTTGGCTTTTTCCGCCGTTTCTTGCTCGGCTTTTTGTCTTGCTTCGGCAATTTCCTTTTCGGAAAGCGGGAGGTCAAACTGCCCGATGAAGTTATAGTAGATGTCCACCTGCTGCTGTCGGTTGGGCTTCTTGCCTATGGCTTCGTGAACAACGATTTTATCAATCAGTTCACACGCCATCTCTTTTGTCAGCTCTGCGGGCTGCTTATACTTCTTGATGAGCCTGATAAACCGCTCGATATGAGTAGAGGACGCTTTTGTTTGCTCCAACTTCTCCTGAATTTCCGATACTTGGTTCTCAAGGCTGTCCTGTTCAGCAGAGTATTTTTTCATCAGGGACTTGTATTGTTTTTCAGGCAGTAGACCTGAGATGAAATTCTCATAAAGGCTTCCAATCAGACGGTCAAGCTCGTTCAGCCTGCGGTTGATTGTCTGAAGCTCTTCCTTCTGCTTTTGCGGTTTGCCGTTCGCCTGTGCTTCCCATTTGCATTTCAGTTCTTCGGCAAACCCACGCTCATCTGCGATAATGTGGCTTGAAAGGCGTTGGATAGAGCGCAGTACCAACTGATAGAGGACTTTGTCGCTGATATGGTGGATGGTGCAGTTCACGGTTCTGTTCCCGTAGCTGCTGCATCGAAACGAGTGATAGGGTTCTCCGCTTTTGTAGTAATTCGTCTGATAAGACATCTTACTGCCACAATCAGCGCAATACACAAGACCTGGCAGTAGACATTTCTCTTGGTGCGTTCCTTCCTTCATGCGGCGTGTGGCGTGTTTCAAGCTCCTGTGCGCCCGCTCCCAAAGCTCGCTGTCAACGATAGGCTCGTGGGTGTCCTCAAACACAAGGCGTTCCTCATCGGTGGCAAAGCGGCGTTCATCGGTCTTAAAATTCGTTCCGATGGTCTTTCTCAGCACAGTATGACCGAGATATTCCTGTCGGCTTAAAATCTCTCTTACCGTGTTTGCGTTCCAGTTTGTGCAGCCGTACTCTGCTTTTCGGTTGCATTGCTCAGGGTGATATTGGAGGGTGTACGCCGATGGGATAAGCACCATTTCCTACGTTAGCTGTCTTGCGATTGCCGGAGGTGTTAAGCCCTCTGCCACAAGCTCAAAGATGTGTTTTACCACCTAAGAAGCAACAGGATCGACCACTAAGGTCTGCTTATCTTCGGGCAGTCGATTGTAGCCGTAGGGAATGCTGCCGGAGCAGCGTTTTCCATCGCTCATACGGGACAGGAAGATGGACTTTCCAACCAAAAGTAGCATACAATATAACTTCGTCCTAAAATAAGTAACTCCCGGCAGCACTGAAACATTCGTTCCGATCCAGACGTTATCTCCCACTGTGATAGGCAGGGCAATCTCTAAATGTAACTTTTGCTCCATCATCATATATACTACAGCTTATACTGCATGAAATTACCATTATGAACAAATCCGAAATCCGTATACAATTTAACACCCATGTCAGATGCCGTGATCTGTATCGTTCCACATCCATAATCCCTTGCATTATTTACAACACGGGCTAACAGTTCCTTTGCAATGCCCTTTCTTCTATAATTAGGGTTGGTAAACATACTGGAGAGCAACCCAATTCTTCCACTTGGGCATCCAAAATATGGCGGTTTCTCCACAAATGACATGCCGCTTGTCCCTATAATATCATCCCCGTCAAAAGCCAGCCATGATACAAATGTTCCGTCTGCCATATGGCGGGTATAATAATCCTTAAGCGCTGGCACCAGGTCTATCTCTTCTTTTGCGCCCTCTTCCCTGAGCTGATTTATTCTCATATTTATAAATGTATCAAGTTCATTTTCTGTAAGTCTTCTGTAGTCTATTTTCATTAACTTGCATCCTCCATTCCAGAATCCCTTTTTCCTCCAGGATAGGTAAACACGTTGTTCTTGTTATATTTATTCACTCTCCACCAGTTCATCTATCAGCTCTATGGCCTCCCTGATCATGCCGTCGCAGTGCACTTTCTTGATTCCGCCCTTTTGGGCATTTGCCTTTAACAGATCGGCACAATCGGTCATGCCATTGTGGTTATCTGCTATCCTGCGCCTGAACTGATTTATCACGTATGGATTCTCAACGCCCAGAGCGCCAAGTACCATAAGTCCTCCTGTGATCGCACCACAGGTTGAACCACACTTCATACCTCCACCGAAATTAGCACTGAGCTTTGCCGCCATATCTCCTGTTATTCCAAGCTCGTCCGCGTAAGACCGCAAAATGGTCTGAGCACAGTTATTGACCATCGGTGTCTCGTTTCTTATCTCCATAGCTTTTTCTACATGTTTGTTCATTGTGAATTCCTCCTATCTTTTTCGTGCTTACCCTTGTTTGAGTAAACTTTTGGAAATGACTTTCTTATATATTTTATATACTCATCCGCAACACTGTATAACTTCATATGAAAAATAAGAGACATCCGAAGATGTCTCTCTTTGTTGTTAAACCCTCCACTTAAAGGCAGGAGCTCTCCCCTAAAATCCTATATATTTATTATATACAATATTCTTATAATTGGTTAAATTTTATCATAC
>OLZV01000525.1_pt1 | contig 16059 bp, 15 predicted proteins | sample 1644531 | NCBI WGS metagenome assembly OLZV01 (sample SAMEA103958115, study PRJEB25191) | human gut metagenome | biome: human-associated habitat [ENVO:00009003]; feature: intestine environment [ENVO:2100002]; material: feces | place: Germany | collected 2013/2015
TATTCAGCAGGAACAAGTGAGGAATATTTAGGTAAAGCATTGAAGAAAAATGTAGCGAGAAATCAGGTTGTGATTGCATCCAAGGTATATTTTAATGAAGGTCGTTTATCAAGACAGGCAATCATGAGGGAAATAGATGGAACTCTGTCACGTCTTGGAACCGACTATCTTGATTTATATATCATCCATAGATTTGACTATGATACACCAATTGAAGAAACTATGGAGGCACTGCACGATCTGGTAAAAGCAGGAAAGGTCAGGGCACTTGGTGCATCTGCCATGTATGGATATCAGTTTTATAATATGCAGTTAGCCGCAAGAGACAATGGATGGACACCATTTTCTGCGATGGAGAATCATTATAATTTGCTTTACAGAGAGGATGAGAGAGAATTGCTACCAATTTGTAAGCAAATGAAAGTTTCGTTAATGCCGTATAGCCCTCTTGCAGCCGGACATCTGGCAAGACTACAGTGGAAATCAGAGTCTCTTCGTGGAACCACGGATAGGGTTGCCATGGGAAAATATGATAAGACTGAAGCGGAAGACATGCAGATAGTTAAACGTGTAGCGGAGCTTGCCGAAAAGTATAACTGCAAAATGTCCCAGATAGCCATTGCATGGCAGTGGGCAAAGGGAATTCTATCGCCTATTATTGGGGCAACCAAAACGCAGTATCTGGATGATTCAGCCGGAGCATTTGACATTAAATTAACTGCCGAAGACCTTGCATATCTTGAAGAGCCATATGTTCCACATGAGATAGTTGGTGCAATTGATAAAAATCCGGCGCAAGGTGTTATTTTGCTTGATGAAAAAAAATAAAGTTTCAGTAATCATAGAGTGTATGGATTCAATTCCATATGCTCTTTTTCTTTACTTAATTTTATGAAAAATGTAAAAATCTAATGTTACGAGTTGCATTAAAGAAAACTCGTAAGAAAAAAGTAAAAAAATTTGCTTTTGACCACTGTAAAACATGCTCTGAGCGTTTCGTTATATGAAGGGATAATTTTTCTTTCATATTTCAAAGAAAAGAGGATAAAGAAATGTCAGAAAAAAGATGTTATACAGTTCAAGAGTTACAGGAAATCTTAGGAGTCAGCAGACCTACTATTTATAACCTTTTAAAGAAAAAGGAATTCCGGTGGATCCAGTTGGATGGCGGAAAGTATCGCATCTCTAAGAAGAGTTTCGATGACTGGCTCGATAACTTGGAACAATAAAAAACAGGGTGTTGATCAGGCAGATTTTGTCTGCAATCGACATCCTAAATTTTTATCTGGATTTGAGATATGATATAAGAAAAAACACTAACACTAAAAAAGACAGGAAGTGAAGAATAAATGGCAACAGCAATTATGAAACAAAAAGAAGTTCCGGAAATGGACGATGTTGAAGAGATCATTTCAAAGATATCAGAAGACAGTCCTTACAAACGGCGTCCGACACAAAAGAGAACCTGGATGACCGTGCCGGAAATGGGAAAGCTGCTGGGATTAAAAAAGACAGATCGATACTGGCTGGTGCATAAAAATGTTTTTGAATCTAAAGAGATTGCCGGAAAGATACGAATCAATATTGCCAGCTTTGAAAAATGGTACGCCAATCAGATTAAATACCATAAAGTTACCGGAGAAGAACCAGGGAAAGAATTGAAATCCTGGTCCTATTCCGTTAAGGAAGTTGCGGATCTGTTGGGTGTTGATGAGTATCTTGTTTATGATTTACTCAAGAAAAATCAAATGGAAGCTGTTATTGTCGATTACTGGAAACGAATACCAAAAGAATCTTTTCAGAACTGGTATAAAAGCCAGTCCCGGTATCGAACAAAGGAAGACAGAAAAAAAGACGCTCTTCTGGAAGATGCAACAATTACGATGCCTGAGATGGCACAGCTGCTTGGAACAACCAGAAGCGCAGTATATACAATTCTTGATAATCCAAAGTATAGTCATTTTTTTGAATTCATTGTGATTGCAGAAAAGAAAAGGATCACAAAAGAGAGTTTTCAAAAATTCCTGGAAGGTCAGGATCGGTATAAGCTGGATCCATCGAATGATTATGAAGAACTTGCACAGGAACAAAATATTGCCCTGGCTAATTTCCGGCGGAAGAAATTATCACAGACCGGAATACGAGGAAGCAATGGAAATATAAAGTATCTTACTTTTGATGAAGCTTCCTATCTGGCAAAGGTCAGCAGAAGCATGATCAACAAGTGGGCGGATAAAGGAAAGTTCACAGTAATAAAAGTTGGCAGTCGAGTTAGGATCCGTCGGGATGAATTTGAGGACTGGATGGAGCAAAGAGATTTGGAAAGGAGTATGCAATAATATGGCATCTATAAGAGAACGAAACGGAAAATTTAATGTAATCTATTCTTATACGAATGAAAAAGGTGAGAGGAAACAGAAGTGGGAAACCTATGAAACGAAAGCCGAAGCAAAGAGAAGAAAAAAAGAAATTGAATATAAAAAAGAGATGGGATCATTTGTCGTCCGTAAATGCAAAACACTGGACGAGCTTATTACAGAATATGTTGCACTTTATGGCAAAGAAAACTGGGCGCTTTCTACATATGAAGGAAATGTCTCTCTTATCAATAACTATATTCTTCCGATCATTGGTGATACGAAACTCTCAGAGATCAATACCCGTTTCATCGAAAGATATTATCAGAGTCTTTTGAAGAGACGTGCAGTTATCAATCCATTGAATAAAACCAGTCGAAATGAATTTGTATCTTCCAGTACGGTCAGGGATATTAATAAGCTGCTTAGAAACTGTTTTGAACAGGCAGTGAAATGGGAGTTGATGGAGAAGAATCCTTGCACCCATGCGACTGTACCAAAACATAAATCACAAAAAAGAGACATCTGGACAGCGGATACATTAATGTATGCGCTCAGTGTCTGTGAAGATGAGCGATTAAAGCTCGCAATTAATCTATCTTTCTCATGTTCCCTGCGACTTGGTGAGCTGCTTGGTCTTACCTGGGATTGTGTAGATATTTCTCCTGAGGCAATTGAAGAAAACCGTGCATATGTCTTCATCAACAAAGAATCACAGCGTATAAGAAAAGAATCTTTAAATGCATTGGATGGAAAAGATGTGTTGTTGGTATTTCCGACAAATCATAAGAAGAATTCTACGGTCCGTATTCTGAAAACACCGAAGACAGAAAGCAGTGTGCGTAAAATATTCTTACCGAAGAGTGTTGCTAATATGCTGGTAGACTGGAAAGCTGAGCAAGATGAAATGAAAGAAATTCTTGGTGATGAATATATGGACTATAACCTGGTTATGGCAAGTACCTTTGGGCTTCCTCTCGGAGATGGAGCAATCCGTGGTCCTTTAAAAAAACTGATCGAGGACTATAATCTCCCACCGGTTGTATTTCACAGTTTTCGTCATAGCAGCGTTACTTATAAGCTGAAATTGAATGGTGGAGACATCAAGGCGGTACAGGGTGATTCCGGCCATGCTCAGGTCAATATGGTTACGGATGTGTACTCTCATATTCTGGATGATGACCGAAGGAAAAATGCAGAGCTTTTTGAAGAAGCATTTTATGAGAAAAAGAATCTGGATCCACAGATGCATGTACAGCAGGAAAATAATAATGCAACTGTTGCTGATGAAGTCGATCCGGAACTTCTGGCAAAAGTGTTGGCAAATCCAGAGATGCGGGCATTGCTCAATTCACTGGCGAAGACGATGAAGTAATTAGTCTATCTCCATCATATCTATTGGAATCTCCATCATTTGATGATGGAATGATGGAGATTCAGTTACAAAAAAGGTTACAGATATTTTTACTGAATAAAATTTGCCAGTCAAAAACGCATGGACAAACCGTCTCGTATGCGTTATATTATTTATAGACAAGAAAATATCTTGTGCTTTCGATAGGAAGTTTAATTGAATACTGTTTACCATGATCGAACGTACGAAGCATGGTGGTCATATAACAGATGTCGATGGTAATATCAAGGCATTCCCCAATTATTAGCTGGAGCAAACAATCAGCTAACTTTCAGAGCTTTACAGAGCTTGACAGAGGGGGTATTCAGAATAACTCGAATTGAATCGGAAACAGTTTTATATAGTATCCCACTTGGGTTTACCTTACCTCAGATTGACAGAGAGTGACAATAGGTTGGAGCTCTCCTAAGCGAGGGGTCGGAGGTTCAAATCCTCTTGGCGACGGGCTTCAAAGCGTTCGAAAATGTTAGCTGGATTAGCTGACAACGAACGCTTTTGTTATTTTCTAATCACGTTCGTGACACAAAATTCCATTCAAAATGATCAATTTCCAGCTAACGCAATCCGATTTTTGTTAGCTGACAGCTAATCAAAATTACCGGTTTGCAAACATGGGTTTTAAGAAGTCCAGCTAACATTTGGGTTCCGCTCCGTTGTCACCCCTTATTCGGGGATGTAAATCAGAGAAAAGGCGGGAAAAGAAACAATCTCTCCCAAACCTGCAAACATGAATTAGCTGAAACAGTATTTAATTCTATTAGCTACAGCTAATGGTCAAACAGCAATGTCTGTTTGGAACTTTACTATCTATAAAAGTTCCAGGCAGGCATTTTTTATTTCCTGAATCCTGGAGGAAAGGAGTCAAGATGACTGAGCCAAACAGACAATCAGGAGAAAACGAAGAAAGAATCATAGAAATTGAGATTGAGCGTCTTCGTCCGTTCAAAGAGCACCCGTTTCAGGTAAAAGATGATAAGGAAATGTTTCTTCTGCAGGAAAGCATTGAGAAGTATGGAATTTTAAATCCGCTAATCGTCAGACCAGTACCGGATGGATACTATGAGATCATATCCGGTCACAGAAGAAAACATGCTGCGGAGAAACTGGGATACCGTAAAGTACCAGTAATCATCCGGGTATTAAGTGAAGATGATTCCATTTTAAGCATGGTAGATTCTAATCTTCACAGAGAACGGATCAGCTACAGTGAAAAAGCTTTTGCTTACAAACTGAAGAATGACGTATTAAAAAGAAAAAGTGGTCGAAAAAAGAGCCAAGTTGACCACAAAACACCAAGAAAGCGGGCAATAGAAATCATCAGTGAAGATTGTGGTGATAGCCCAAAACAAGTGCAGCGTTATATCTCACTGACAAAACTGATACCGGAAATGCTGCAGAAACTGGATGATGAGATCATTTCTTTTTGTCCGGCTGTAGAGATAGCTGCATTAAGTGAAAAAGAGCAAAAGGAACTGCTTGTAGCAATGGAGTATGCACAGGCAATCCCATCACTCTCACAGGCCCAGAGGATCCGGCAACTGAGTAAAGAAAAACAGTTGTCACTGGAAAAGATGGAAGAGATCATGTGTGAAGTGAAAAAGGGTGAGATCACAAGAGTGGCATTCACAAACGAGCAGTTGCACAAGTATTTTCCAAATTCTTATACACCGGCAATGATGAAACGGGAAATACTGGCACTGTTGAAATTATGGAAAAAAGAATCATGGGAAAGTTAAAGGAGGAAGAAATCATGTGTAAAGTTATATCCGTAGTAAACCAGAAAGGCGGCGTTGGAAAGACCACCACAACCGTAAATGTAGGCATTGGACTGGCAAGAGAAGGTAAGAAAGTGTTGCTGATCGACGCGGATCCACAGGGAAGTTTAACCGCAAGTCTTGGATATGAGGAACCGGATGATCTTCGCATCACACTGGCAACGATCATGATGGATGTCATCAACGAAGAAGAAATCTCTCTGGAAGATGGTATCTTACATCACCAGGAAAATGTAGATCTACTTCCGGCAAATATTGAGCTTTCTGCCCTGGAAGTAACGATGGGAAATGTTATGAGCAGAGAAATGATCATGAAGGAATATATCGATGCGATAAGATGCCGATACGATTATATCCTGATCGACTGTATGCCAAGCCTTGGTATGATGACAATCAATGCACTGGTCTCCTCTGATTCCGTGCTGATACCTGTACAGGCCGCATATCTGCCTGTTAAAGGACTTCAGCAGCTGATCAAGACCATTCTTACAGTAAAGAAAAGACTGAACCGGAAACTGGCGATTGAGGGCATTCTCCTGACTATGGTAGATTTCAGAACCAATTACGCAAGAGACATTGCATCGAGAGTACATACAACCTACGGAAGCCAGATTGAAGTATTTGAAAATGTGATCCCGATGTCTGTAAAAGCAGCTGAGACCAGTGCAGAGGGAAAAAGTATTTACATGCACTGTCCGAAAGGAAAAGTTGCCGAGGCATATATGAAATTGACACAGGAGGTTTTGAATAATGAAAAATAGAAGTGGCGAAAAGATTAAACTGGCAAGTATTGATGAACTGCTTGGTGTGGTAAATGAAGAGTCAGCAATGGAGATAGAAATTAGTAAGATCCATCCGTTTAAGAATCATCCGTTCAAGGTGCTGGATGATGAAAAGATGCAGGATCTGGTTGAAAGTGTAAAGATCAATGGAGTACTGACTCCGGTACTGCTTCGCATGGATGAAAATGAAGAATATGAAATGGTATCCGGTCACAGAAGAATGCATGCAGCACAGCTTGCAGGACTTACGACTATTCCGGCAATCGTAAGAGAATTATCGGATGATGATGCCATTGTGGCTATGGTGGACGCTAACATTCAGCGAGAGGAACTGTTGCCGAGTGAGAAAGCTTTTGCTTATAAGATGAAATTAGCAGCTATGAAAAGACAAGCAGGAAGACCAAAAAGTAATTCTGGCCAAAATGACCAGAATTTAATAGGAACTGTATCTAGGGATGTATTAGCAGAGCAAGTTGGAGAAAGTTCTAAACAGATTCAGCGTTACATTCGCCTGACAGAATTGATTCCTGAACTTCTTGATCTGGTAGATAACAAAAAGCTTCAGTTCACGGTTGCTGTTGATATCTCCTATATCGATAAGGAAGTACAGGAATGGATTTACGAATATATCAGTGACACTGGATTTATCAAGCCAAAACAGATTGCAGCACTCAGAAATCAGCTGAATGATGGACCAATCAATCAGATCCAGATGTTATCAATTTTCAATAACTGTGTGATGGCAAAGAAAGTATCCCGGTCTCTTACTTTCTCAGAAAAGAAACTGACAAAGTACTTTCCGGATGATTATACAGCCAAAGATATGGAGCAGGTGATTGAATCATTATTAGAAAAATGGATGCAGGAACAGTCCTGTTAAGGATAGAAAATGCTAAGAAAACAAAGTCAAAGAAGTTTAAAAAGAGGACTTCTTAGCAGAAAATGAAAGGAGGAAATTATGGAGAAAAAAATGACATTTAATTATTTTTACGGTACCGAAGCTGATCAGTTCAGCTTCTACCGCATACCAAAAGCATTATTTACAGACAGTTATTTTAAAGATTTATCGAGCGATGCTAAAATTTTATATGGACTGATGTTGGATCGAATGTCTCTTTCCATCAAGAATCAGTGGTTTGATGACAAAAACAGAGCATATATCTACTTTTCCATCGAAGATATCATGGAATTACTGAACTGTGGCAGAAATAAAGCCATCAAATCCATGAGAGAACTGGATGACGAAACAGGAATTGGTTTGATTGAAAAACGCAGACAGGGATTTGGAAAGGTGAACGTTATCTACGTGAAAACCTTTATGCCCGAGAAAACAGATGAGAAAAAATTTGAAGAGGAATTAAAGAAGTTTAAAAAACAAACTTCTTTGGAAAATGAGGAACCTACAGAAGTTTACAATTCAAACTTCATGAAGTCCCAAAATCAAACTTCTAGAAGTCCCGAAAACAAACTTCAAGAAGTTTACATTTCAAACCCTAATAATACTAATCTTAGTGATACTGAAATGAATGATAATAAATCTAATCATATCATATCTGTGGATGAGAAAAGATTTGATAGCGATAACCGCTCTGAGGATTATCAGGCTTATGAAAACCTTGTCAAAGAGACCATTGATTATGAATCACTGGAAGTAACCCATCATGACGATATGCGACAGGTAGATGAAATCGTGAACCTGATCGTAGAGACTGTGATGTGTAAAAATGACAAGATCTTGATTGCCAGCAACTGGTATCCGGCATCACTGGTGAAGAAAAAATTTCTGATGCTGACCTATTCACATATCGAGTATGTCTTACACTGTATGAGTGGTAACACCACAAAGGTGAAGAACATCAAGAAATATTTATTAGCAGCCCTGTTTAATGCACCGTCAACGATGAACGGGTATTATCAGGCAGAGGTGAACCATGATATGCCAGGACTGGCAAGATAGGAGGTGCACATGTTTATTTTAAAACTTGCTGGGAAGATATTATTACTGCCGGTATGGCTGATCCTTTTTGTGATCGGCCTGGCAGTAAAGATGACAGTACAGACTTATGCGGTTGTCAGAGGGATCCTTGGGTTTATATTCACTTTGTTGATTATAGCGACTGCATACTGTTACCATGACTGGGTACAGGTTGCATTCCTGTTTGCGCTGAGTGTTATTCTGTATCTGATCCTTGAGATCAGAGATCACGACATGGGTTCCATGACGGAGAAGTACATGAGCCGCGCCAAGACCACTGATACCGGCTCCCAGAATAAGTACATGTTTCAAAGCTATACCTCCCATGAATGGTAAAACATGGATAGTCGGCGGGAAGGGATGCGAATGGAAAGCATCGGCTTTCATTCCCGATCTCTATCTCCCGTTCTGCTACCGGCCGATTTATGGCAGTGCATAGATCGCCAGCATCAGGCTGCCCGCGGCGGCGAAGCCTTCGAAGATCCAGAAGGACCAGACAACACGGACTTCACTCCAGCCGGACAGTTCGAAATGATGGTGCAGCGGACTCATCTTGAAGACACGCTTGCCCGTTGTTTTGAAAGAAATGACCTGAATGATGACAGATAAGGCTTCCAGCACAAAAATAAGGCCGAGGAAGGCGAGCAAGAGCTCCGTCCGGGTCATGACCGAGATCCCGGCGATGGCTCCGCCGAGGGCAAGCGATCCGGTATCCCCCATGAAGACCTTGGCCGGATGGTAATTGAAGAAAAGGAAGCCAATGCAGGCCCCTGCCAGAATGATGATAAAATAACCGAGGTCATGAAACCCTGTCATATAGCAGAAGACCGCATAGGCCGTAAACGCAATGACGCAGCAGCCGGAAGCCAGTCCGTCCAGCCCATCCGTCAGGTTCACCGCATTCGATGCCCCCACAATGACAAGAACGACGAAGGGATAGTACAAAAGTCCGATGGAAATATCCATGTCCGTGAATGGGATCGCGATCGAGTAAGGGAGGTGCAGTGTATCTACGACGCCCCAGCAGAAGAGCACGGCGAGGATCAGCTGCCCCAGCATTTTCTGCTTGGCCGTCAGCCCCAGATTTCTTTTCTTTTCTGCTTTGATGAAATCATCGAGAAATCCTAAAAGCCCATGCCCCAGCGTCAGGAAAAGAAGCCAGAGAACCGATGGATCCAAGAGGCGGTTGAAAAGCACCACCAGCACCATCGCTGTCAGCATGAAGAGCCCGCCCATGGTCGGAGTGCCGCTCTTGGCCCGATGAGACTTCGGTCCTTCGGTGCGGATCGACTGGCGCGCCTTCAATTTTTTCAAAAGCGGAATGCCCACCCATCCGCAGATGACGGTGAGGACCGCTGCTTCCAGCAGGTATATAAAATAATTACTTTCCATCCTTTGTCAGAACTCCCCTCAAGAGCATTGGCACTTTTTCCATATGCATATAGTGCGAACCCTTCACCAACACAGCATCTCCGGCCTTCGCCAGAGCCGCCAGCTTCTCTGCCGCTTCTTCACAAGTGTCATAAGAGAAAACGGACGTCATGCCGCCCTCTTTGGCAGCGGAAGCCAGATGGCGAGAGAGAGGCCCCACCGTGATGAGGCCGTCAAAGCCCATGGCGGCGGCCTTCTTTCCTGTCTCATGGTGCAGCGCCTCTTCCATCTCGCCCAACTCTCCCATATCGCCAAGCACCAGGTAGTGATGCGAAGCGGGGATCTGCTTCAGCGAGCCGAATGCCATTTCCATGGAGAGCGGATTCGCATTGTACGAGTCATCCATGACGGAGATCCCCGCGATGGTAAGCAGTGCCTGCCGCTGACCGATCGGATGGAAATCCGCAAACGCTCTCTGAATTTTCCGGCTGTCCACGCCAAGGACACGGGCTGCCGCGATGGCAGCCAGTGCATCGTAGACATTGTGAACGCCTAGAAGATGAAGCTTCACGCGGAATGCTTCATCAAAGGACGTACAGATGAACTGGGTTTGCGAAGCCTCATAACGGGCATCTGTCCCGCGGACGGTATAGCGTCCCGCAAGGCCATAGGAGATCACGCGTCCCGCAAAGCTGTCCCCCATCGCTTTGACGAAGGGGTCATCTCCATTCAGGATCGCCGTGCCATCCTTCGGCAGTGCTTCGATCAGCTCCGCCTTCGCCTTCGCGATATTTTCCTGACTGCCCAGGATCCCGATATGCGATGTGCCGACATTGGTCACAATACCGATGGTCGGGCTTGCGATCGCACAAAGCTCTGCGATCTGTCCGAAACCACGCATCCCCATTTCCACGACGCAGACTTCCGTCTCTTTCGTCATAGAGAGGAGTGTCATGGAAAGACCGATCTCATTATTGAAATTTTTCTGTGTCGCGCAGACATGAAAACGAGACGACAGGAGCGCCGTCGTCATGTCTTTCGTCGTTGTTTTTCCATTAGAGCCCGTGATACCGATCACCGGTACATGGAAACGCATACGGTGAAAATGGGCGAGATCTTCCAGCGCCTTCTTCGTATCCTTCACGAGAAACGCCGATACATCGGAAGGCACCTCTGCGGCAAAAGAAGCATCCGAAAGGATGACTCCCGAAGCCCCTTCTTCGCACGCCTTTTTCAGAAAGGCATGCCCATCAAAATTTTCTCCTTTAAGAGCCAGAAACAGATTGCCCGTCTCGATGGTGCGGGTATCGGTACTGACCCCGTCCATGGACGGCTCCCTGCCTCGCTGGAGCAGCTTGGCGCCGCAGGCTCTTTCTATTTCTTCTATCGTAAATGAAGCCATGAATTTCACTCCTTCAGTAGTGTCCTCAAAAGCGAGCCGCACCTGACTCCTTCAGCGCTTTCCTCGCTTCTTCCCTATCGTCGAAATGAATGGTCTTGTCTTTCAAGATCTGGTAGTCTTCATGACCCTTGCCGGCGATAAGGACGATATCGTCTCCTTTGGCGAGGGAGATCGCCTTCTGGATGGCGCTTCTTCTGTCGACCACCACTTCCACCTGCAGGGACGGCTTCTCCGCCTTCACTTCTTCGACACCGGCTGCCACTTCTTTCACAATGGTCTCCGGGTCTTCCGTGCGGGGATTGTCACTGGTCACGATCGCTACATCCGCATAGCGGGCAGCAATACGGCCCATGATCGGACGCTTCATCTTATCACGGTCGCCGCCGCAGCCGAAAACGACCAGGATGCGGCCCTTCGTGATCTCCTGTGCGGTCGTCAGGATCTTCTCAAGACCATCCGGGGTATGCGCGTAGTCGACCACGACGGTGAAGGACTGGCCCTCATCGATCAGCTCGAAACGCCCCGGCACACTGTGGAATGTCTTCATAGCAGCTGCAATGGTTTCCATGGAAATTCCTTCGGAAAGCGCCGCACCGATCGCCCCCAGTGTGTTATAGATATTGAAACGGCCTGCCAGTCTCGTCTCGAACTGGTAGGTCTTCCCTTCATAGGTCACTTTGAAGGCAGAAGACTTGCCGGTGAATCGGCTGTCAAAAGCATACAGATCCGCCGTCTTATCGCTCATGCTGTAGGTGTGAAGATCCGCCACCTTCTGATCGACAGCATCCATCATCACATGAGCATACGGGTCATCCACATTCACCCACGCTGCCTTATTGCCCTTCGTCTGTCCCGCCGAAGACACCTTCTCAAAAAGGATGGCCTTGGCTTTTGCATAGTTGTCCATCGTCTTATGGTAGTCCAGATGATCTTCCGTGAGGTTCGTGAAGACGGCATTATCAAATTCCACGCCTTCGACGCGCCCCATGACGAGCGAATGGGAAGAAACCTCCATGCATACATGGGTGACCTTTTCTTCTGCCATCTGCCAGAGCAGACGCTCCAGATCGATGACATCCGGCGTGGTATTGTGCGTCGGCAGTTCCTTATCCCCGATCAGGGCATGGATGGTGCCGATGACACCGGTCTTGTAGCCCGCCTGCTCAAGGATATGGCTCACGACATGGGTCGTGGTGGTCTTGCCATTCGTCCCCGTAAGTGCGATCATGCGCATCTTACGCGACGGATAGTCAAAGAAAAACGGCACCATATCTTCCATCGCTTTTCTGGTATCTGCCACATAGACGACAGTGACCCCTTCCGCTGCCTTCACCTCTTTGGAAGCCACGATGGCTTTCGCCCCCAGCTTCACAGCAGAGTCCACGAATTTGTGTCCATCCACATGCGCCCCCTCGAGGCAAAGGAAAAGGCTCCCCTCTTTCACCTGACGCGAGTCCGCTGTCACATCCAAGATCTCAATATCTGTAGCGCCTTCCGTGCGCAGGATCGGCGTTGTTTTCAGTAATTCTGCTAATTTTTTCAAAACAGTCACCTCTGGTTTTTTATTTAGGAAGCATAGACACCCCTCCGGATGTCATCCGCGCTTCCTGTCTTCTATGAGTCATGCTTTTGAAATCATCACGGCATGCGCCATCACCTCCAGCAGAGATGACGCTCGAATGCCACTCATTATATTAGCTTAAATCTATGGCAAGCACAAGGGGCCGTGAAAGATGAAATTTCATTTTCACAGCCCCTTTCTTGTGTAGTTCACTTCTATCTGCTTATTTTTTAACCCCACTGATTCATGGTAAGAAAGGTTCGACAGGTTTGACAAGTATGATGCGGCGCATTTCGTCATCCTGAACGGAGAAAAACGTCGTATGTTAAAAAAAGGAAACACCATTTCCCAAAATGGGAAACCCGTTGAACCTTTTGAACCCTCAGAACCTTCCGAGCCCATTTCTCTATCTTCCTTTGTTCGGGTGCGGTTTGGCGGGATCCGCACTGCCATAGACCGCACGAACAGGCAGGCTCATCTTGAGCTTCTGCTCTGCGATCTGCTGGATGCGTACCGGTGCCTCCAGACGGGACACCTCGAGCTTATCCACCGCATTCTCCTTCGCCATCGTCATGACCTCGCTGCGGATACGCTGCATTCTGTATTCCTCCTGAATATTGATCCCGCTCAGGAAGACCAGCAGCATCACGGGAAAAAGGATCATCAGCGTCCCCAGAATGATGTCATGGAAAAAATAGGAAGAGTCAGACTTCTCGCGCTCGATCCGGTGAGGCGCGGCGACGCTTTCCGGCATCGACGGCATGTAATCCATGACTTGCACTTCCTGTACCATACGATATCTCTCCCATCTTTTTCAGACTCTATATCTCAGGCTGAAGGAAACAGGGCCAGATCCCCGGTCGCTCCCTACACTCTTTCTACAACACGCAGGACCGCACTTCTCGCACGCGGATTCTCCTCGATCTCTTTCGCACTTGGCTTTTGCGCCTTGCCGATGGACTTCACCAGACGATGGTGGTGGCACACACAGACAGGCAGCTCCGGCGGGCAGATGCAGTCCCTTTCCATTTCCTTGAAGGCCTTCTTGATGATGCGGTCTTCCAGTGACTGGAACGTGATGACGCCGACCCGTCCCCCCACTTTCAGGTGGGAAACGCAGGCTTCCATCGTGTCCTTCAGGATCCCCAGCTCGTTATTTACCTCGATGCGGATCGCCTGAAACGTGCGCTTCGCCGGATGCGGGCCATTTCTTCTGGCATGCGCCGGAATGGCCGCCTTGATGACCGAGACCAGATCATCCGTCGTCTCGATGGGCTTCTTCTCGCGGAATTCACAGATAAACTGCGCGATCCGCTTCGCCCATCGCTCTTCCCCATACTCCCAGATGATGCGCGCAAGCTCTTCCTCTTCATACGTATTCACGATCTCATACGCCGTGCGCGGATTTCTCTGATCCATGCGCATATCGAGCTTCCCATTATTCATATAAGAGAAGCCACGGCTGCCGTCATCGAGCTGATGGGATGAGACCCCCAGATCGAAGATGAAGCCATCGACCTTGTCGATCGTAAGCGAGGTCAGGATATCATGGATGTGAGAAAAATTATCCCGCACAAAGAGATGCCGGCAGGCACAGCCAGAAAGACGGCGAGAAGCCGCCTCGATCGCTTCTTCATCCTGATCGACACCGATCAGAAGCGCATCCGGAGCGAGCTTCTCCGCCATAGCGAAAGAATGTCCGCCGCCCCCTAAGGTGCAGTCGACATAAATGCCATGTGGATCCGTCAGGATCCGGTCGATCATTTCGTGCAGAAGCACGGTGGTGTGTTGAAATTCCATAAATGAGTCCTCGAAAAAGGTTTAATGGTTCAGGGTTCAGGGTTCAAGGTTGTGGTGGCGGCTTCGCCTCCATTTTAGATGATGCTATTCTCGTATCGTCAGCCTTCCCCTCGAGGGGAAGGTGCCCCGAAGGGGCGGATAGGGTACCTGCGGCATGAAAGACGGCTGAGCCAAATGGAAAATGCGTCTGCCAACATAGTGACACTCACGTAAGCCCCCAAGGCACCTAATCCTTAGCTACTAGCCACCAGTCACTCCCAAACCTCACAGATCAAAATTCAGCGGAAGGTCGAGAGCATCCGCGATCTCTGCGATATCCTCACCCTCTTCGTCCTGACGCAGGAGCTCCGGATCCCAGATCTCGATGATGGGCCCCGTCCCCACGATGCAGGCTTCCTTCTTCAGCTGAGCAAATTCACGAAGGTGGGCAGGGATCAGGATACGCCCCTGGCGGTCGCACTCCATCTCAGTCCCTCGGCCGATCAGATGACGCATGATCTTGCGGACATTACGGTTCGTGAAGGGTAGCTTCTGTAGCCGGGCGATCAAGGCATCCCAGCGCTCTTTCGGATAAATATTGAGGCAGGTATCCAGACTTGGAGCCAGCACAAAACGACTTCCCAGCTCTTCCCTGAATTTCGCTGGAAGGATCATGCGCCCCTTGGCGTCTATGGTATGAGAATATTCATTCATAAACATATCCTTCCACCTCCTCCACATTTACCCACATTCTACCACAATCCCCCACCCTGTGACAACGAAAATTTTTCAAACCCATCATTTTTCAGCCTGCTGCCCTTGTATTGATTTTATCGATGTTTTCAGCGCTTTCTACCTGAAATCAAACCACTCCCCGCTATGATTTCTTCCGTTTTTCGAAAAACATGCAAAATAAAAAATCCCCACTCGGGGGATTTTCCTTTCCTGTATGGAAGTTCAGTGGAAGAAACAAAATGGTTCCCCACACATCATGACCTCCTTTGCCCTCAAAGAAAACACACACTCTCAGGATGATCGGCATTCTTTTTTCCGATCAACGAAGCAAGATCATTCTCAAACAAGGCAATCCATCCGCATACAGGCCGCCACCGATTCTCCGTACTATCAGTGTTTACTGAGGTCCGCCGTGGTCCGCCAGACGCCTGACGACTATATCTGCCATGTCATATATGCCATATTTTATTGCTTTTATGCATAGATTTCATTGCACATTTTGTGCGCATTTCTTTCACAATTCGGAATCTCAACAAATCATTGTAGTTATTTGTAGTTTTCCCCTCTTTCTTTTTCTAGAATGAGGTTGTACTATATAGTCATGAAGCCGGACATGCCTGAACATGTTCCCTGCCCGGACGGACCTTCCGATTTCCAGAATTCTCCAAGCGCTACGAGATCACAAGGAAGGATCGTTCCAAGGCAGGGCGGATCTGCAGGATGCCCCGGCGTCATCGGATGGGTCAGCCGGAAGCGTACAGCCTGCTGCCGATGCCCATTTTAGGCTGAAAACTGTGAAAACCAAATATCCGGAAACCGATCAGGTTCTTCCGCTTCCCTGCCCCATGCGAGGCCGGGTCCCGACGATAGCACAGGTTCTCCCGCACTTCGGTGCCTATGGACGACCG
>OLZV01000526.1_pt1 | contig 16017 bp, 10 predicted proteins | sample 1644531 | NCBI WGS metagenome assembly OLZV01 (sample SAMEA103958115, study PRJEB25191) | human gut metagenome | biome: human-associated habitat [ENVO:00009003]; feature: intestine environment [ENVO:2100002]; material: feces | place: Germany | collected 2013/2015
GCCATCCGGGGCATTGAAGCCGACTTCGGCCCCCACCAGGCGGACACCTTCTTCAATGACCTGCATCCCTCCCTTAAGGCGGACTTCATCATGGCCAACCCTCCCTTTAACCTCTCCAACTGGGGCCAGTCCCAGCTGCGGGATGATGTCCGCTGGAAATACGGCATCCCCCCCGCGGGCAATGCCAACTACGCCTGGATCCAGCACATGATCCACCACCTTGCCCCGGACGGGAAAATCGGGCTGGTGCTGGCCAACGGCTCCCTGTCCACCCAGTCTTCCGGCGAGGGGGAAATCCGCAAAAACATCATTGAGGCGGATTTGGTGGAAGGCATCGTCGCCCTGCCCCCCAACCTCTTCTACAGCGTGACCATTCCCGTAACCCTCTGGTTCATCAGCAAAAACAAGAGGCAGAAAGGCAAAACGCTGTTCATTGACGCCCGGAAAATGGGAACCATGGTCACCCGTAAGCACCGCGACTTTTCAGAGGAAGACATCCGGAAACTGGCCGATGCCTTTGAAGCCTTCCAGAAAGGCTCTCTGGAGGAAATCAGGGGATTCTGCGCCATCGCAGACCTGGAAACCATCAAACGGCAGGACTACATCCTCACCCCCGGCCGCTACGTCGGAATTGAGGAACAGGAAGACGACGGAGAACCTTTTGAAGAAAAAATGGCCCGTTTGACTTCCGAACTGTCCGGACTCTTCGAGAAATCCCACAAACTGGAAACAGAAATTAAGGAACGATTGGGGGCCATCGGGTATGAAATATAATCTTTCGGATATATGCGACTATGTCCGAGGCAAAGTTGATGTGGCTTCCCTGATATATGAGAACTACATATCTACAGAAAATATGATTTCTAACAAAGGTGGCATCACCTCAGCATCCTCACTCCCCAGTGTGGCACAGACGCAGTCGTTTCAAGTAGGAGATATTTTAGTATCAAATATTCGACCATATTTCAAAAAAATATGGTTTGCTGAATTTAATGGAGGATGCTCCAACGATGTTCTGGTATTGAGAGCGAAAGACGGCATCAGCAAGAAATTTCTCTATTATGTGCTTACGGATGATACATTTTTCAATTATTCGATGCTTACATCCAAAGGTACGAAGATGCCTCGTGGAGATAAGGCCGCCATAATGAAATATGAGGTTCCAGGCTTTACTTACAAGGAACAGGAAAAAATAGCAAAAATTTTGGAGGCATTTGATAAAAAAATACAGCTTAATTCGAATATAAATGATAATTTACTTGAGCAAGCCCTTACTCTCTACAAAAAATATTTCCCATACAATGTAGACGATGAATTCCCTAACGGTTGGCGCATCGGTACCGTTGGTGAAATTATCGAAATCCATGATTCAAAGCGTATTCCTCTTTCTAGTGCAGAAAGGATGAAGATGACGAGGAAGATTTATCCGTATTATGGTGCTGCTTCTCTCATGGACTATGTAGATGATTTCATCTTTAACGGCAAATACCTTCTTTTGGGAGAAGATGGTACGGTTGTCGATAGTTCTGGTTATCCAATCTTGCAATATGTGTGTGGGAAGTTTTGGGTAAATAATCATACCCATATTCTCACAGGAAAACTTGGATTCAATGTAGAAAGTCTTTATATGCTCTTTAAGCAAACACCAGTTAAATCTATCGTTACCGGTGCTGTTCAACCAAAGATTAGCCAAACAAACTTACGCTCTATTCGTGTGGTTATTCCTCCCAAAAAATTGTTGAAGGACTATAACTGTCTGGTTGATCCTTTATTCTCTCTATTTCGGTTAAATAAGGAAGAGAACAAATCACTTGCTACATTACGAGATACTCTTTTACCCAAGCTGATGTCCGGCGAGATTGATGTTTCCTCCGTTAAAATCTAAGCCGCTAAATTATCATTTAGACGGATCAATGATTGGCCTGTTCAGCCTCTTCTCGTCTCAATTTGTTAACAACATATCAATATCATAACAACCAATATTTCAAGATCCCTCCCCATCACAAAATGATTGATTTTCAACAGAGAGTTGTATAATTACATTCATCATCAACCTTGAAGCACGCATTCAGATGGCAGGAGCATACACGGAAGACAGCTATGAAAAGTCTGTAGTGGAACTATTCCAGAACATGGGCTACACCCACGTTTACGGGCCCGATGTGGAGCGAGACTATCACCTTCCCTTTTATGAAGATGAATTGAAAAGCGCCATTTTCCACTTAAACCCCGCTTTGCCGGAAGAGGCTGTGACGGAAGCGCTCAACAAATTAAAAAATATTGATAATGGAGAGCTTGTACAGCGGAATGCCGTGTTTATGAATTATCTTCAAAACGGAATTTCCGTACAATACCGCGACAAGGGCGAAGTGCGTTCCGACATTGTCTACCTGGCGGATTACAACAATCCGGACAATAATTCCTTTGTTGTGGCCAATCAATGGACATTCATGGAAAACAGCTGCAAGAGGCCGGACATGATTCTGTTCCTGAACGGCCTGCCTGTCGTGCTTGTTGAGTTGAAATCTCCTTCCCGGGAAGAGACGGATGCTTCCGAAGCCTACCGGCAGCTCCGCAATTACATGAAAGAAATCCCCTCCATGTTTGTTTACAATGCCATTTGCGTGATGAGCGACCAAATGACTTCCAAGGCCGGAACCATCACCTCCGGAGAAGACCGTTTCATGGAATGGAAAACGGTAGACGGCAGTTATGAAAATACCAGGTTCGCCCAGTTTGACACCTTTTTCGAGGGGCTGTTCCGGAAACAACGCCTGCTGGATATTCTTAAAAACTTTATCTGTTTTTCCAATAACGGAAAAGAGACCGTGAAAATACTGGCGGGCTACCACCAGTATTTTGCCGTTAAAAAAGCCATTGAATCTACCCGGAACGCCACTCTTACCGACGGCAAGGGCGGGGTATTCTGGCATACGCAGGGGAGCGGCAAATCACTGTCCATGGTCTTTTACGCCCACCTCCTGCAAGAGGCTCTGGAAAGCCCGACCATCGTTGTTCTTACCGACAGGAACGACCTGGACGACCAGTTATACGGGCAATTTGCCAAATGCAAGGGCTTCCTGAGGCAGGAACCCATCCGGGCAGAAAGCAGGGAACACCTGAAAAAACTTTTACAGGGGAGGAAAGCCAACGGGATTTTCTTTACCACCATGCAGAAGTTTGAGGAATCCCATGAGGCTCTTTCCGAACGCAGAAACATCATCGTCATGGCGGATGAGGCCCACCGTGGGCAATACGGGCTGGCGGAAAAGATCAGGATTTCCACAAATGAAGAAGGCGAGAAAATTGCCAAAAGAGTTGTCGGCACGGCGCGCATCATCCGCAACAGCCTGCCGAATGCCACCTATATCGGCTTTACGGGAACTCCCGTCTCCACCAAAGACAGAAGCACCCGCGAAGTGTTCGGGGACTACATTGACGTCTATGACATGACTCAGGCGGTTGAGGACGGAGCCACCCGCCCGGTTTACTATGAAAGCCGGGTGATCAAACTGAATCTGGATCAGGAAACCCTGAAGCGGATTGATGACGAATACGAGCTCATGGCCGCCAACGCCGACCCGGACGTGATTGAACGCAGCAAGCGGCAGCTGGGGCAAATGGAAGCCATTCTGGGCAATGACAACACCATTGATTCCCTTGTCCGCGACATTCTGGACCACTATGAGCATTACCGGGAAGGCCTGCTGACGGGCAAGGCCATGATTGTGGCTTATTCCCGCCCCATCGCCATGAAAATTTACCGGCGCATGCTGGAATTGCGCCCGGAATGGACAGAAAAGGCAAAAGTGGTGATGACTTCCGGAAATAATGATCCGGAAGAATGGAGGGAAATCATCGGCAACAAGAGCTACAAAAATGAATTGGCCAGGGAGTTCAAGGATAATGACAGCCCGATGAAAATCGCCATTGTGGTGGATATGTGGCTGACCGGGTTTGACGTGCCCTCCCTGGCGACCATGTATGTCTACAAGCCGATGAGCGGCCATAACCTCATGCAGGCCATTGCCCGCGTCAACCGCGTGTTCGGCGACAAGGAAGGGGGGCTGGTGGTGGATTATGTGGGCATCGCTTCCGCCCTGAAGCAGGCGATGAATGATTACACAGGCCGGGATAAAGCCAACTACGGAGATACCGACGTGGCCAAAGCGGCCCATCCCAAGTTCCTGGAAAAACTCAGCATCTGCCGGGATCTGTTCCATGGATTTGACTATTCCGGATTCACGACGGGTACTGATCTTGAACGAGCCAGATGCATCAGCGGAGCGGTTAATTTTATCATTGGCAGGGATAAGGAAAAGAAACAGGAATGTTTCCTCAGGGAAGCGCTGATGCTGCGCCAGGCCCTGTCCCTGTGCGCCTCCATCACCCAGGAAACCGACCGTTTCGAAGCCGCCTTCTTTGAGTCCGTCCGGGTTCTGGTGCAAAGGCTCAGAAGCGCGGGTGCCGGGAAGAAAATTTCCCTGAAGGAGATGAACGACAGAATTAACGCACTGTTAAAACAAAGCATCCGGAGCGAAGGCGTCATCAATTTGTTTTCCGATGTTTCCAGGGAGTTTTCTCTTTTTGATCCAACGTTTCTTGAGGAAATTGCGAGGATGAAGGAAAAGAACCTTGCCCTGGAATTGCTTAAAAAGCTGATTCTGGAACAGGTCTCCATTTACAAGAGGACCAACATCGTCAAGTCGGAAAAATTCAGCGAGAAGATGCAACGGCTGATTAATTCCTACATCAATGGGTTAATTACCAATGAAGAAGTCATTGCGGAGATGCTGAAACTCGCGAAACAGATGGCGGAAGCCCGCAAGGAAGGAAGAAATCATGGCCTTTCCCCCGAAGAAGAAGCTTTCTACGACGCACTGAACAGGCCGCAGGCCGTTAAGGATTTCTATAAGAATGACGAGCTGATCGCCATGAGCAGGGAATTAACGGAGGCTCTGCGCAGAAACAGCACCATCGACTGGCAAAAACGCACCCAGGCGCGGGCAAAAATGCGCACCATGATCAAACGTCTTTTGAAAAAATACAAGTACCCGCCCGATGATGTGCCGGAGGCTCTTCAAACCGTCATGAGCCAGTGTGAGCTGTGGGCGGATAATATCATGGATGTCAGGAAAAAGAGTTATTTGAATGATTCTTCCGAGGATGAGGGAGCCCTCAGAGCGGCGGAAGATCCGGAACAATACGGGGTCAACAGTTGATCATGGCGAGGCATTCAACCAGGGATGGGAAATGGAATCCGCATCTGCCTGTTCCGAGTATCTCCCGGAGCAGAATATCCCCGCCTTTCGGATTTTTTTCTCTTCCAGGCTGCGTCCGTGTGGTTTATTGCGATCCGCATTGGCGGGAATGCCTGAGCAGCCCCCCATAGATTCCTTGTGCAAAACATTGTGCATCCAATCAGCTCAGAGGCAGAAGTGGTGATCCGGCTGTCATTGATGATAAATCATAAACAAAGTAATTCCAAGAGGGACTTAACGGGACAATCCTCTCACTGTCTCTACTTCCGGAATCCCTTTCAAATATTCATTCCCCTGATTCCAGCTTAAATGCTTTTACAGGAGGCAATAGAAATAGACATCATGAAAGCGTCAAATTCGGCAACATGATACTTCCGGACGCCGCTATGTGGGCGAATCATCCTGACATGACCTGAATTCACGGCTTCTGCCAGTAACCTGCAAATGGTCGATTTACTGGTATCATAACGCCTGGCAAGAGTCGCCTGGCTTGCCCAGACAACGGAACCCGATTTAGCTGTCTCCCGGGTAAGAAGAACATCCAGACATTCCCGAATACCCTTAGCTCTGTAATGATGTCCTCGGCAGAGACGAAAGTACCTTCAATGATTTTCATATTCGATTTTATTTTAGGACAAAGATGCAGGCAGGATAAGGAAATATGGCATTTTTTATTATTTGCATCCATCCCCCCGCTGCCGCTGCACACGGGTACGTAAATTGAACCTCCTGAGGATAAAAATACACAACCATACCACTCACGGGTGAAGATGGCAAAAACCCGTCAACGCTTTGTTTCCCTTTGAGTGAGCAGCGAATTTTTTATCGCTGGAAAGAGAAATTCGAAGCGTCGATTTCAAGAACAAGGCAATGGATCTCTTACAGTCACCCGATCCTTGCATTGATGAACGGCGTTCTCTCAAATTCCGGGATGTAGTCTATTCCCTAAGGAATACTCAAGATATCGAGAATGAGTATGAATCTTACCGTTGGAATGCTGGCAGACAACTTATAATTACCGCAAGCCGCATGGATCGTTAGGAGGAAAAACTCCTATGCAAAGAGTATGTGAGCTGTATGAAAAAACTCTCTATAGTGACGAAGTTTTTTATGCATATGATTCCTTCAAAGAAGTTCTTCGCGTTGCTGATTATAAGATTGACTTGAGGATGCAAAAATTGAAACGATGTCTATGAATCACTTAGATTAAGGCTGGTTAAAGAGCCTTCTAATCTGGTGCAGATCCTCACTTTGGATCGGCTCTCCCACATGAATCTGAAATTCTGCCACATCTTTCATCATCCATTGCAACCTCGAAAGAAACGCTCTTCCATCTTTTGACTCTATAGCTGATGTTACTGCAGGTCGGTATCGACGAACTATTCTCACATAATCGAAATTTAAATATTTTTCTCTTTTTTCACGAGCTAATTCGGAAAGACGAATATCCTCATATAGATCGTTGAGAGACTTATTGGACGAATCCAGAAGAGCCATGAGAGCATAATCGCCCAACTCAAGATATAATTTTTTGAGCATCTTTATTTCTTGATCGGTTGCTTTCAAGGCAGTCATTCCTTTTTCCAAATTATCTTCTATATAGGTATAGGCTTTATAGTTTCCAATACTATCAAAGTCATCAGCCATAGCCTCAGCCGATGCCTCAGTCATAGTCTGCTTAGCCTCTTCTACCCAATCTAAATAGCTCCCGCCGCCCAGTAACTCAGTCAGACGATTATCCAAAAAATCGGAAGCCTTTCTTCTTGCATCCATACCTTGCTCGGGATCAGTAATGATAGAACGCATCTTCCATATTTCCGGCGTTTTATTGTGATCAATCAGCCCTACGCGACGTGCATGATGAAACAGCATGATACAGGGATATTCCTTGATTGCAGCAAGGCGAGCCTCACATAAATAGATAAGAGTGTGCTTTAAATCAAGTTCGTTCATATCAAAGCCTGATTTTCTGGCATCCTCAATAGCTCTTGTCCCGTCTACAGAACGGACTCCCATTACAGCAGCAGCTTTAATAAATGTCTTAAAGAGAAGCTTTTCCGGTATTTTATTATTTTTTGCATCTATTGCTATATTACCACTTTCTCTTAATTTTTGGATAATGTATTTAGCACGAAGAATCTGTTTTACTCGTTCCCCGGTAAGAGTATCTCTTTTCTTATCTCTTTCTTCGAATCGTTTTTCCAGATTTTCTCTTTCTTCAGAACTCACCGTAAAAGCTATCTTTAAATGCTCGTCCTCCTTATCTCTTGAAATTTGGAGTTCTCTCCTGTGTTTCTCGGCTTCTTCCCGGGCTTTGAGTTGCACTAAGCGTTCTTGATTATCCTTTTCCTGCTTGATGAGATACTTCATGCGTTCTATGCCAAACCCATTTGAAATAGAGCGATATTTTTTCAACGCAAGGTCGTAATTGCCGAATTTTTCAGCTTCTTGAGCCTGTAAATAAATCTTCTGCTTTTTTGAAGGTTGGCGTTCTCTTAAATTATTGCTCATGGGAGACAGATCAAGAGTAACAACGAGAGCATTCGGAATAGAGTTTTCCCCCTGTATCTTGATGGAATAGAAAAATTCATATCTCGTCGGACCAAATTCCCAGATAAGCTTTCCCTGAGGGAATCCTGATATTTTACTATCCGATTCCTGTTGTTTCCCGGCCGTAGTAATGTAGCGATATATTGCCTGAGGAAAAAAATCGTAGAGATCTCTAAAGGCGTATTCATCTTCTACACTTCCATCCCTGGAAGGATCCATAACTACTAGCGATTCATTGATTTTTTTGAATAAAAAGTACATGGGACCATAATAGTTCTGCGCATTTACGCCCTCTTCTTCCTTATCATCGTTAAGCCCCTCCAAGGAAACGCCAAATAAAGTTGCAACCACAGCATACGCCCTCCGACGTTGAGAATTATGGTTTCCTAAAATCGTGCCCAGACATTGAGAAACGTTTATTAACGTTGAACGCCAGTTAAACGTATGTTCAGATAGTTTATTATTTAATTTTTTCTCAGGTGGATTATTCGTGAATCGTATGTATGATGAATACTCATCGTCCTTTGTCCTATCCTTAAATGTTTCTTTCCCAGAAACTATTCTCAAGTCAAGATCATCATCCGGATGAGAGTCAAAGTAGTAATATGGTAATTTTAATCCATCTCTGACAGGAAATTCAATTTCAAAAACATACCCGTTCCTATTTATCGATAATGAATCAAATGAAATAAATTCATTCTTTTCACGCTTGTTTTTATTTATTATTTTTGTTTTTTTAACAATCTGACTATTTGATTTCTTCATCCTTAATTCTGCCTCTTTTCTCTTCTGTTCTTCTTGCAAGCGTCGTTGGTTTCTCTTCTCCCTCTGTGCGGCCTGCTGTTGCTCATAGGTTGATTTTTCCATCCAGACGCCATTGACAAAACGCTTTCCGGAATCATAGTTATCCTGGTATTCTTGCAATCGCTTCAGCCATGGATCGAGAATAGCTGAAGACTTCGGAAAGCGTTTCCGAAAAACGCCCATCTCATATTTCTGCTTGAGGAGCATCTCATATTGAACCGAATCAGAGAGTTCTGAAGGAAGGCCATTGGGAATATCAATGTACCAATAGAGATTCTCAGGCAGGTAGATATCTTTTCCCTTTACGTTGAATATCCCTTTGTTTCCACTCAGCTTTCTCCTGCTGTACGTTGCTATTTTGGCCATGGAGTCCTCATGGAAAGCTTGATCCTTCCAGGCGACGATACCAGCTCCTTCACAAAGGAAGGCCTGAAAAAATGATAATCCGACAATGTAAAAGAAAATGCGCTTCATGATGATGAATGGAGTTTATAGAAGAGACCTCTCCGCTTCCCTGAGGGAAAAGGGCATGGTTCTCCTTTCTTCTTCGAGAAACTGTCGAACCCACGGTTCTATTTCCATGTATGTCGGGGTGTCGAAAACGAATAAGCTCTCTTCAGAGAGAAAAGGAGGAGTATTCCAATGCTCCCTAAAAAACTCGTCCTCGGTGAACGTTTTGAGCTGTTGTTCAAAAGTAAGTGGTGAACAGGAGCAACACAGCATCTGCTCCTTTTGGGCATTCGCCGCCATGAGTTTTCCTATTTGTATGGCCGTGAATCCAAGGAATGCTCCAGCCGTAAAATATCCCGAAGCGGAACTGAGCGCTCCCAGCATGGCGGATCTGGCCGATGTTCTGAGAACTGTCCGGCCAAGAGAACCCTTGGCCTTCTTCCTGTTCAGCGCATAAGAGAACCCAGCCCCCAGAATAGCGGCGGTCATCGAATGCCCGAAAAACGAAGCAGAATCAACGTAGTTGGTAAAAGTTTTCAGAGTGGAGACACAACCGGCCATGATGTTTTCTATCCCCGCTCCAATCAATAAGGGATTTTGGGTAGAGTACCCCAATGCCAATTCTATCCCGCCCTCTCCGAAGGTATCAAAAGCCGTCCACGCATCCATAGGGACATTCCCGGACATGGCGGAAATTAGATCGCTGGAACCTTCTCCTATGGCTAATAAGCCAATGCCGGCAGTCCCGGATGTGAGAGAAATAACCTGCTTCATCAATTTGAGCTTGGCTTTTTTATCCGGAGCCAACACTGCTTCCGCAAAATAGCAGGCCATTTCCACTCCCTGGGGAACCTCATTGAACTGTTTCACACAAGCGCTCTTCACAACAAGACAGACTTCCTGCATATCGCGCCAGTTCAAGTATTGTTGATCCTGTGGCTTGGTGGAAAGAATCTCTGATGCTTTAGTATTGATGAGCTGCTCCATTCCGACGGTGATTTGATCCAGTGTCATGGTCGTAACGATTGTTTTTATGTTGATAAAATGTGGTTACATCCTCTGTCCGTTTGTACGGACGATACCCTTGCCGCCGCAGTGGAGGCAGGTGGTGTTGCCGAACTTGCCGCTGCCGTTGCAAGCGGGGCAAACTTTGACTCCATCTCTTTGTCGGCATGCGGTGTAGTCGTTGGCAGACGGGGAAGCATCCGGGGATGACAGACTTGCATGGGCTGCCGGAACACAGAGGAAAGCGGCTATCAAAGACATGAGGGAGACGCAAAATGTTTTCATTGGTGGAGGGCTTTTGGGTGAGAGGTTAAATGAGGAATGAAACAGGCGGAACATGCGGTTTCTTGTTCTTTCGAGCCGGACGCAGCCTCTCTGCTTATCCCGATGACAAGCTCCAGGAGAACTTGCCGGAGGGAAAGGTTACGGGAGGCCATTCGTTTCAGAAGATACAATCTGGCTTCATCGCTTAGCTTCTCGATTAGCTCGGTGATATCGCACTGCATATTCGCCATATGGATATTTTTTATATCTATATACCCCATTTTGTCAAATAGTATTATAGCTATTATGGAAGAATAGATATTATTCGGAGAGCTTTGTTATCACTCATTCACCTTCTTCTAACGATGGTTTTTCCGGCATTCGCCTCTTGGGAATTGACGCGCAATAGCGGAAAAGCTAGTATCACGAATATGAGTTCAGATTCCAAACCGCAGATGGAGTTGAAAGCCGACGTCAAGCGTTGGCTCAAGGCCCGTGGGCTGGACTACAAGTGGTTGGCTGAGCAATGCTTCGTCAGTGAAGTGACCGTCTACAACTGGATGGCCAAGAAAAAGATTCCGGAGGTCAAGGAACACATCATCCGTTCCCTGATGACGGAGATGCCCGTGACTCTTCCGTCCGTGAAGGTGGAAACGGAGTCCCGCGTGATCCTTCAACTGCCGCCGGATGTCCAGGCGGCTCTGGAGCGCAAGGCCCTCGACAGCAAGATGACGCTGACCGATTTTCTGGCGACAAAAATCAATGAGATTGTTCGCGAAGGGACTCCCGCCTCTCCTTCCCTGGTCGATGAAATCGAACGCGAGGAATTTTCGAAAGACAAGGATTGATTTTTTCCGTACTGCCGGGGCATGATCGAATCATTCATCCGCCATGCATGAAGCCCCCGTTTTCCTTCCTCCCGGTCAAAAAGTTGGTCCTTACGCCATTGAGCGCGTCCTCGGCCACGGGGCGAACGGTATCGCGTATCTGGCCCATGACAGAACGCTGGACAGAAAGGTCGTCCTCAAGGAACATTATCCCCAGGGGCTTTGTCGCAGAGATTCAGAGACTCACCTTCTGGTTCCGCTGAACGAAGAAGTAGCTCATACCTTTACCGATTCTGTTGACCAGTTCATCAGAGAAGCCCGCTTGATCGCTTCTCTGGAGCACCCCTCCATCATCAGGATTCATCGGGTATTCAGCCTTTCGCCCACCACCTGTTTTTATGTGATGCCTCTTCTTGAGGGCGGAACCCTGCGGGAGGTCATCCACTCAGACAAACGCATTCCTCCACGCACCATCATCTCATGGCTTCAGACTCTGGTTTCGGCCCTCGATTGTCTGAATCAACATCACATCGTCCATCTGGATATCAAGCCGGGCAATATCCTCTTTACCGGGAAAGGCCAGCCCGTTCTGGCCGATTTCGGCACCGCTTCTCTGCGCCCTCCTCATGGCACAGTCAATATCCTGGCTCATTCCGCATACTCGGCTCCGGAATTGTTCACGGAAAACGCCGTACCCGACATCCGGGCGGATCAATACTCCCTGGCAGCGTGCTTTTATGAACTGATGACCTCCTATCCCTGGAACACCATGTCCGGAAAGGTCGGTGAAGCACATGCGGGAGAGTTATTGGTATCACTGGCCCAAAAAGAGAAATCCCTGAGATGCGTAAGCTGTCTTCTTGTTCAAAACCTCTCCCTGAAGAGGGAGGAACGGTCTCTTTCTCCAGAAGCGTGGCTGACCGGGATGAATCATGCCCTTCGCAGCGATCGGAGGCGAAGACTCCGGAGCAGAATTGTGACAATAGCCGCCGTGATGCTCGTCACAGGGGGAACGCTTACCTGGGGACTTTATGAGACAGGCGTTTTGACGCAAGAGATCAGGAAAACTCCTGAAGATCTTCTTGTCGAAGAACTGCTTCAAAATCCGGAAATCGCGGCATTCAACCGGGAATCCCGGGAATTTCATGATTATTATAGCCGCATGTTCCTCAATCTGGCCAACAAGAAGGAAACTTCCGTCCGGAAGATGCTGGAAACCATCAACGCCGCCAGAAACGCTGAAGATCTGGAACAAATCAGACAGGCATGGCGCAAGCAGCAACAGTTTGACAACATGACCCTGCTGGCGGCGGAACGCGTGTATGCCATCAAGGGAAAAGGTCTTGCCCAGCAATATAAACATCTGACTTCACCCGCATGGTTCCGGAGCTGGAAGCAGAATCATCCCGGTTCCTGTTCCGACGATGTTCTCCCGCCGTCATCCCCGCAGCTCCTGCCAAGGATATTCCCCCATCCCCTCCACAATCCTTCCTACATCAGTGAAAGCCGCCTCCGCATCAACGCCGCTTCCAGCAACGTCACTCACGCTCTGGAGAAAAAGGCACAGGAATTCGGTATTTACAAAACCTCTTATCCGGACGGAACTCCCCGCAATCCGAAAATTTCAGATAAGACGGATTTGGGATCTCCGGTTCAGAATAATGAATCTTTCAAATTAACGAGGTAAAAAGACAAAAAGCTTCCAATCTTCATTCAACGGGCATTCTGGAAAAGGCTCCATTTATTTGGTCATCCCCTCCCAAACCTCTTCGTCCAGCGGAGCCTGGTTTAAGACATCCTTCAAATGCTCCCACGTGGGCATGTGAGCTGCCAGAAGAGCTTTGAATCGGGGGGTGTGGTTCGCTTCAAAGAAATGAATCAGTTCGTGCAAAACGACGTATTCGATGCATAAAGACGGCTTTTTGATCAGGTCCATATTGAGCTGGATGCGATGAGCATCCGGAGCACAGGAACCCCACTTCGTCTTCATTTTGCGAATCGTGAATACTGGTACCGTCAATTCGAGGCGTTTGCACCATTTGGCAAGCAAGGGAGTTACCATTTCCCGCAGCTGACGGCGGTACCACGCATGCAGGAGTTCTTCCCGATTGCCGGCGGGTGTATCGGCATAAACGTTCATCATAAGGGATTTTCCCTTCCGCTCCATACTGTAGGGGCTCCCCGGACGGATATAAACTACTTTCAATCGATAGCGGCGGCCCAGAAAATAATGCGTTTCCCCCGATTCATACGTGCGCTGGCTCTGACGCTCCTGATCCTCGAATTCCCTGCGCCGGTCATGAATCCAGCTCAACCTCTGTACCGCAGCCAGCCGCACAGCCTCCTCATCCATGGCCAAAGGGGCGGTGATCACGACTTCACCGGCTGGCGGGCAGACCGCCAGCCTAAGGTGCTTGACCCCCTTTCTCACGATACGCATGTTGACGTTCCCTACCTTCATGGTTTGCCCTAATACTGCTTCGCCAGATTGAAAATCTTTTCAATCGCTTCGTCATTGATATCGAGACCGAATTCGTCCGCCAGCTCTTCCAGGCCTTCCTGAATCAGAAATCTGGCTTCCCGATAACGTAATGAAAGAGGGTCTTGAAATCCCGCCTGCATCTCGGCACACTTTCTGTCCATTACCAGAGCGAATTGCTCCGGGAACCGTTCCGCATGTCTGCGTGGAACAGGAGCATTGTCGTATAAGGCCTTGAGTCGTGGCGTATTGATCGATTGCGCGCGAGGTTTTTCTCCGTACTTTATCTTTTTTGCAAGATCCACCACCTTCTCCAGAAAATCCTTGTATTCGACAATTCCTTTTTTGTGGTCTTCCAACAGCCTGACCAGCAATGTTCCCATGCTGTCGTAGAATCTGGGGTTGAGTGATCGTTTTTCCGTGATTTCCTTTTTCAGGTTATTGCTGATGCTTTCCGCTGCGTGTTTGCCCGTTTTCCGCTCGGTGTCGCGGATGATTTCTTCCGTCCGGTTGACCAGCAGTTCCACCATTCCCATATCCTCCAGCGTGGAAACACTCTCCGCATCCGATGCATGGACGTAGGTATCGATCAGATTGCGCATTTCCGCCTCATACATTTTCATATCGATGTAGTCTCCGCTTGCCAGTTTGACGGCGTCCCTGGCATTGGCAAAGAGCTCAACCTCCTCCCGGATCAGGACAATCTGCTCTTTGCTGTACCCGGCCAAATCAAGTTCATCGCAAACTTTGGCATAGGCTCGCATCAAAGCCGCTGTTCCCTTATAGAGTTCGACGCGCTGCCGCTGATGTTTCTCCAGGTTTTCACCCATACAGAAATAATCCAGATATTCATCCAGGCCCTTCGGCTCCTCGACGGGTTCGCAAAGAGCGCGCAGACGGTCGAGCCGCTGCGCCAGCAGTTTGTTGGCTTCTGTGAGCCGATCCTTGAGCAATCCCTGCACATCAGCGGATTCATAATTCTCGAAGGCTTCCCCCGTGAAGGACTTGACAGCTTTTCCCAGGCTTAAAAAGAGATCCTTGTAGTCGACGATATAACCGAACTCCTTGCTCTCGCCGTCAAGCCGATTGACACGGCAGATCGCCTGAAAGAGACCGTGATCCTGCATTTTTTTGTCGATATACAAATAAGTGGCTGGAGGAGCGTCAAACCCCGTCAGCAACTTGTCGACCACGATCAGCAGTTTCATGCGCCCCGGCTCCCTGATGAACATCTCCTTCACCTTGCTCTCAAACTTCTCGCAGGAGGCAACACTTGCCGATTGAAAGCCGAAATCCTTCAGCATCAGCCGGCAGGTTTCATATTTGAGCATTTCCTCGGATTGCTGGGCTGTCCCTAGGCCTGCTGTCCGCGAGGCTTCGTTGGAAGCAACGTACGAACTGACCACGGCACACTTACCCCTTAATTCCGTTCGTTGAAAAATCTCGTAAAACCGGAACGCTTGATTCTAATGCAAAAAAATAGAGTCAAAATAGAGATTACCTATGTAACACTATGGGAAATGCATCCTGATGCGTAAAGACGTTTGGAGGAGGAGGATGGCTGTGAGTCGAGTCATGAGAGAGCAATCAGATATGCAAATATGACGAATTCGCGATTTTTAGTTACGATCACCGTTGTGGTGTTGGACAGACAGTCGGATCACAGCTTCGAGGCGCGTCCTAGCGCCGGCGGCTAGACGTCGGATTCCAAAGGTTCTTGCAAGCTCAAGAGGAACATCCTGCACCGGGGTAGACGGCAGTGCGGCTTTAAGCTCTTCGAATGCAATTTCCTCAATCTTTCTGGTGCTTTCCTCTGATGTCGGAATTCTGAATTTGACCCAACGATCAGGCAAGCCGTCGTCGCGCCAGACGAAGGAGCCGCCGACCTGATCCGGCTTGATGTGAAAATACCGCTTTGCGATTTCAAGAACGCGCTTATGAATCACGTTTCCACTTCGTTGGAATCCATGTGCTCGTGCAATTCGATTAACCAGTAAGCTGTCGAGAATAGGACCTTCCTTCTCGACGATGTGCCCGATCAACTCCATGAGTATGGGGTCGTAGTCCGAATCATAAAATCTTAGAGGTGACATCTTTGACAAAAATGACGTGAGATCTGTCACTTCGTAGAAGGAAGATTTCGGCTCTTCAGATGGTGTAACGGTTGGTCTGTGGTCGGATGTTTCAGAGCTGATGGGATCTTCACGAACCGTTAGCGTAGAAGATGAATTTCCGGCAACAAATCTCGGCGTCTCTTCGTCGGCAAGTTCAAGTTCTCTGGCATTTTCGGCTGCTGAGATGGCAGTAAGCAGCTTTTCCATTTCCGAATTTGCGTTGTGCCACCAGTCGGTGGACCAAATCCGGTGGAGCGTCCAAC
>OLZV01000527.1_pt1 | contig 16000 bp, 9 predicted proteins | sample 1644531 | NCBI WGS metagenome assembly OLZV01 (sample SAMEA103958115, study PRJEB25191) | human gut metagenome | biome: human-associated habitat [ENVO:00009003]; feature: intestine environment [ENVO:2100002]; material: feces | place: Germany | collected 2013/2015
ACAGGAAAGAAAACAATTCGTATATTCTATATAAATAATACCTTAATAATTAAATAATCAAGATCTATGAAACAACATGCGAAGAGGGCTTCGTGGGCCCGAGTATTGCTTGTACCGACCTTGTTGCTAGGTTCGGCATCCATGGCTGCTTTCCCTGTGCATGCAGCACAAGTTGAATTGAATCAGACTGTTACATTGCAGATGCGTAAAGTAAAATTGGCTGATGTGTTCAAGAAACTGAGTAACCTTTCCGGTTATGAGTTTTTCTATGATGAGAGTGTTGTCCAAAAGTATAATATGATTGATATTGATTTGGACAATGTAAGTTTCGACCAGGCTTTAGAGCAAATCAGGAAACAAACTAGTCTGCAATTGAGCAAGGTGAATAATACCATTGTGGTGAGTCTTGCCAAACAAGTACTGGCATCTTCCGGTAAAGTACAGGCTTCCAGGCATAGAGTCACCGGTAGAGTAACCGATGCTAATAATGAACCGCTGATTGGGGTAAGTATAGTTATTCAAGGAAATAGCGGAGGAACTATAACGGATATTGACGGACGTTATACGTTGGAAGAAGTGGATGCCGATGCCACTTTGGTCTTCTCTTACATCGGTTATGTTCCACAGAAAATAGTTGTCGGAAATCAGCAGACATTGAATGTACAAATGAAAGAAGACAACCAGACTTTGGAAGAAGTCGTAGTAATAGGTTATGGTGTGCAAAAGAAAAGGGATATGACCGGTTCCATTGCTTCTATTAAAAGTAAGGATATCACAGCTATTCCTACTACCAATGCCTTGGAGGCATTACAAGGAAAAGTAGCCGGACTTGATCTTACAAACTCTTCGGGGCAAGCAGGAAGTGCACCTAATTTTACAATCCGTGGAGAGCGTTCATTGACGGCTAGTAATGCTCCGTTGATTCTTGTGGATGGTATTGATTATGGTACCTCGCTAGATATAAATCCCACTGATATAGAATCTATTGAAGTGTTAAAAGATGCCTCTTCTACAGCTATTTATGGAACACGGGGTGCGAATGGTATTATTATGATTACGACTAAAAAGGGAAAAGAAGGAAAGTCAAAAGTATCCTTTAATGCTTTTGTTTCTTCTACCATGATAACTGATTATCCTGATATCATGGATGCTGAAGAATATGCCCAATACAAAAGAGAGGCTTATCGGGACAGAACAACAGGAAAATACGCAGAGGATGCTGCTGTATTTGCTCCTGAAGAACTGACTTATCTGGAAAAAGGATATGATACGAACCATGGAAAAATGGATAGTGAAGGAGAAGTAAGATGGCAGAAAAAAAGAATAAGCGGAAAAAATGGCCTGAGGTGTCTGTATCCGGGGGCAATACGAAAACCAAACATAATATATCTTTGGGTTACAGAAGCGAAGAGGGACTCTTTAAGGATGATAACTATAAACGGTATAATGCCCGTGTAGCACTGGACCATCAATTGTTTGACAATGTGCAGGTAGGGACAAACATTATCTATGCCTATGTAGATAAGAATAATCGTTATAGTCCGCTGAATATGGCTAATAAAATTGTTCCTATCTCGAAACCTTATGATGAGGAGGGGAATTTAGTGATGTATCCGTCTCCCGGTTATAATACTCAGATGAATCCGTTGATTGACGATCAGGAGGGCATGCGTGTGGATAATACCATCCAGGAGCGTTTCTTCGGCAGCTTGTACCTGAACTGGAATATCACCAAGGATATTTTATTCCGTACAACGCTGGGATTGAACTCAGTGAATGTGCGTAGAGGCTTTTTCTGTGATAAGAACTCGTTGCAGGGAAGTGGCAAGGATTCACAATCCTATAAAGAGCACACCATGACACGTAATCTGACATGGGAGAATGTGCTGACTTATTCAAAGGACTTCTCTGATATCCATAGTTTGCAGGCAATGGTTGGAACCAGTACGATTCTCAACTCTAAAGAATATACCTATGCAGGTGGAAAGGGACAAGTATATGCTGATAACTGGTTCCATAATTTGTATTCCAATGAAAAAGAAATCACTATAAAGAGTTCACTGGTCGATCAAAATCTGGCTTCCTTCTTTGGGCGTGTTAATTATAAATTGATGGATCGCTATATGCTGACTGCTTCTTTGCGTGCCGATGGTTCTTCTGTTTTTGCACCAGGTAAGAAATGGGGCTACTTTCCGTCTGTAGCACTGGCCTGGCGTATCAATGAAGAGAATTTCCTGAAAAATGTGGATGCTATTTCAAATTTAAAACTCCGGTTGAGTTGGGGACAATCTGGCCAATGTGCTATTGATCCTTATCAAACCGTTGGTTTGCTGGGTAACTCCACTTATTCGTTCAATAATGAGGGAGCTTATGGATTCTATCCTAAAACGATGTCAAACAAGGAACTGACTTGGGAAACTACCACGCAGTATAACCTTGGTCTGGATTTCGGATTTTTTAATAATCGTATTTCAGGTAGTATTGATATTTACAAGGCAGAAACCCGGGATATTTTAATGAATCGTGTAATTCCATCTATTAACGGTTATGCTTCGGTTATGGAAAATATCGGTAAGACTGAAAGTACTGGTGTTGATTTGACACTGAGCACGGTTAATATTCAAAACAAGAACTTCTCCTGGTTCTCAGATTTCTCATTGTCACACAATAGGGAAAAAATAAAAGAACTTGCTTCGGGACAATTAAAGGATGAGGCGAATGCTTGGTTTGTAGGAGAACCTTTCAAAGTGTTTTATGATTATAAGAAAGAAGGTATCTGGCAATTGGGTGAAGAGGCTGCCGCTGCTGCCAATGGACAGGAACCGGGTGATATAAAGGTACAGGATGTGGATGGTAATGGTGTCATAACGACAGATGATCGTATCATTTACAGTCAGCGTCCGGATGTAACTTTTGGTTTCAATAATACTTTTAATTATAAGGGGTTTGATTTGTCTGTATTCTTGTATGCTCGTTTGGGTCAGTGGATTGCGTATGATTATAATACTACGTATCGTATCAATGCGTTGGAAAATGGTGGAAATGTAGATTACTGGACTCCCGAGAACCCTACCAATGCTTTTCCGCGTCCTAATAAAAGTAAGAGTTATACACAGGTTACTTACTATTCAACGTTGAAGTATGAAGATGGTTCTTTCTTTAAAATACGCGATATTACGTTGGGATATACTTTCAAACCGGAACTTTTGAAACATCTCAATCTATCCAGACTCCGTGTATATGCTACAGCAAAGAATTTCTTTACTTTCAGCAAGATTGATAATTATGATCCCGAACAGGGAGGAAGTATTTCTTTCCCTATGACAAAACAACTTGTATTTGGTCTGAATGTAGAATTTTAACTGGTAAAGAATGAAAATTATGAAACGAATTACATTATTATATGCATTGGCAGCTACTCTTATGGTTTGCTCGGGCTGCTCTGATTTTTTGGAAGAACACAATCGTAGTGCGGTTACTACCGAAGGTGGTTATTATGATACTGAGAAAGGTTTTGAGTCTTTGATTAACTCTTGTTATACTCCCTTGCGTTTTTGGGGTGGAAAGTCTGCTGCTATGGCATTCAGTGAAACGGGAACGGATATATTGGCTCCGGGCGGCGGTTGTGATTATCCCGCCATTGTTTCTTATCAGAATGATTTTGATGGGACCAATCCTATCAGTAAAGAGTATTATGACCGTTTTTACAAAGCGATCAACTTTTGTAATACAGCCATTTATCATGTAAAGAATGTTCCGTTCAGTGATAAGGCACTTACCAGTAAACGAGAAGCAGAGGTGCGTTTCTTACGGGCGTATTATTATTGGATTCTGGTGGAAACATTTGGAGATACTTATTATACGGATCAGCCATCGGAGTCTATTGTTATGGCACCTAGGAAAACCTCGGTTTCAGAGATTTATACTCATATTTTTGAAGATTTGGATTTTTGTATGGATAGCCGGTTGTCTGTTGCGCAATCGGATGGAGGGCGTGTTACGATGTGGGCTGCCAAAGCTTTGAAGGCTCGTTTGCTATTGACTAGAGCAAGTGAATTGAATGATAAAGCATTGTATGAACAAGCCTATACTTTGGCAAAAGAAGTGATTGATAATGGCCCTTTTGAGTTATCAAAGGATTTTGCCTCAGTATTTGATATGGAAAATTCTGATGGAAATGGCAATAAGGAAGTGATTTGGTATATTGATTATTCTTCTACCAATCAGTTGTATAATCAGGAAATGGATAATGATATTATTCGTTCAGGGGGTAACCATACTCATTTGATTTTCTGTATGAAGTATGATGATCAGCCCGGTATGGTCAGAAGCATAGAATATGGTCGTCCTTTTAATCACTATATGCCGACGCGTTATTTGCTGGATTGTTATGACGAGAATATAGACCAACGTTTTGAAATGACTTTCCGTTCGTTATGGAAGGCTAATGGAGGAAAAACCGGAGATAACTACCCTTATATGGTACAAGGGGATACTGCTATATGGATAACAAAAGATGTTGTTCCTCAGGTAAAGCGTCAGTGGGCCAAAGGACGTTATCAGATACTTGATCGGACAGATATTTATCATGAAGATGGTTCTGTAAAAAGTCAGAAACAATGTATGCCTATCTCTAAATTTGAAGACCCTACTCGTGCTACGGTGAACGAGGATCGTGGAACACGGGATGCTTTTATAATCCGTGTGGCAGAAATGTATTTAATTGTGGCGGAAGCAGGAGCAAAAGCCGGCAAAGCGGATGCGTTGACTTATATGAATATTCTTCGTTCCCAAAGAGCTAAGGCTGGCAAAGAGGAGGCTATGAAAGTTGCTCAAAGTGACATTGAGGATATTGATTTCATATTGGATGAACGTGCTCGGGAATTGGTCGGAGAACAATTGCGTTGGTTTGATTTGAAACGAATGGGAAGTGAAATATTTATCCGTCGGATAAAAGCCGGAAATCCTGATGCCGGTAAAAATGTGAAAGCTTATCATATGTTGCGTCCATTTCCACAAACTTTATTGGACGCCATAACGAATAAAGACGAATTTTTACAAAATGAGGGATATAAATAGGCTTGTAGGAAATAGGGTGAAAAGGTAGTTAGGAAAAATGGCAGCTGTTGGTTCTTATACCAAAGTTGCCGTTTTTTTCTATTTTAACCTTGTATTTTATGTCTAATTGATAATTTATTCTAGGAGGAAATCTACATTTGGTTATCTTTGTACTTTGTTTGGTAAATCGATATAAAATGGAAAACACAATAAAGTTAAAATATATATGGGGCATCTTGTTGTTAGCTCTTCATTTTGTTTTTGTCAAAGGACAACCGATTTGTGTTGCACGTCAATATACTGTTAGAGATGGATTGATTCAAAGTAATCCGGCGCAGATTCTTCAAAGTCATAATGGTTTTATATGGGTTAGTACTTGGAATGGGGTAAGCCGGTTTGATGGACGCGATTTCGAGACTTTTCAGTTTGATTCTCTTTTGAACCAGCACATGCAGCGGCTGGAGAATACGGCCGACGGCAATTTATGGATGATTGCATACGATCGTCATAGCCTGTATTTATATGATATTCGTGAAAATAAGCTGATCAATGTTCTGAAACAGTATGAACAACATTTTAATACTCCGTTGCAAATAGAAAATTTGTATCCTTTATCCAAAGGGATTACTTGGGTTACTTTAAATAATGGAGGATGTTTCAGAATTTCAGATAAAGAGTGTACTGTTTCTTCAGGGATTCAGTATATTACAGCTATTGATGATGTGGAACTGGGGAAAGTCAGTAGGGTCTTTGAAGATAAACAGGGAGAGGAATGGGTATTTAGTGACAAGGGAGTTAGCATATTTGGCAAGCGGACCATTAGTTCATATCCCTTTTCTATGTTCGAAACAATGGATAATCTTGTTTTTCTTGCATCACAGAATGGCAGGCTAGCCTATTATGATGTAAATACCATGCAATTCAACATCGTTCCTTTTCAAGAGAAGATTCAGCATATAAACGGAATTAAAGTGTTGAAAGATAATCAGCTGGCTGTTTTGTCTGATAAAGGTTTGTACCTATGCCGTTTCCCTGAACTGGCGATGGAGAAATATGATTTCTCTCTTCCGGGGCGTGACGATGCGGCTGTGAGAAAAGTCTATCAGGATTCTAAAGGATTTCTATGGATATTTACCGGATTGCCGGGAATTATCCGGCTTGATCCGGAAACCGGAGTGAAACAATATTTGAATACTCCTTCCGGATACATGGCTTCTTCTCCGGAAAATGAACTCTTTATTTATGAAGATCCTAACGGAGTGGTTTGGACTATTCCTTATAAAGGTATATTCAGTTATTATGACGAAAAGAGCCGGGAGCTAAAAGTCTATTTTACACCGGGAAGGAATCATATACCTTATTCTCCTATTATTAAAACAACTTATGTTGACAAACAAAATAATTTGTGGATCAAATCCCAGCGCTCATTTATAAAAATGTTCTTTCCGCCCAGTCCCTATACTTATAGGGAGTTGGACAATTATTTTGATACAAAATCATTTCTGTTTGATAGCGACGAACATTTATGGATTGCAACAAAGAAAGGGATTATACGTATTATGGATTCACAGAAAAACTTGCTGGGTTATTTGTCGCCTGATGGGGAACTGGCTCAAACGGAAACAGTTTTTGCAGAAGGTGGAATCTATGTCATGCTGAAGGATCAGGCGCAGACAATATGGCTTGGCAGTAAGGAAAACGGATTGTTCAGGCTTGTTCCTCGGAATCGTCCTTATCATTATGAGGTATATCATTATATGAATAATCCGTCGGATCCTTATTCCATCAGTGACAATAAAATATCATGCATTGATGAGGATCATAACGGACGTATTTGGATTGGTACTTACGGTGGCGGATTGAATTTGGTTGAGGAAAAGGAAGATGGAGCGATACGTTTTATTCATGCGGAGAATAAATTGTCCGGTTTTCCTATTAATCGTACCAACAGTATTCGTTGTATGGTGGAGGGACCCGGTCATACTATGCTGGTGGGTACTATAGAAGGTTTGATCACTTTTTCTTCTGATTTTTCGGATTACGAAAATATTCGTTTTTATCTTAACCTTCCTCGTCCGCAGGCGGCTGACGGGTTGTGTAGTGCTGATGTGATGTCTGTTTTACGAACGACAGATGAAACTATCTATTGTTATTGTTATGGAGGTGGCCTTTGCAAGTTGGTTTCATCAAATTTATTATCTGATGAACTTCGATTCCGGTCGTTCGGCAAAGAGACATCTCCGTTGGCTAGAGCCTTGATTGAAGATAAAAATCATAATATATGGATCGGCTCGGAAACGGATATCACTCTGTTTGATGTGCACGATCAGACTTTTGAGTCTTTTGGAGAAACTTTTTTCAATCGTTCTTTTAATTATAGTGAATGTCTTCCGGTTGCAGACAGGCAAGGGGATATCTTAATGGGTACAGAAGGCGGTATGCTTGTCTTTTCTCCGGATAGTATCGTTAAGCAGACTTATGAAGCTCCTATTGTAGTGACAGGTATAAAATATTCGGAGGATAATTTATCTCATGTATTGAGTGATGCGGATTATTTAGAGATTCCTACCCGGCGGAGGAATTTTACCATCTCATTTGCTGCGTTGGATTATACTAATTCCTTGGATATCGAGTATGCTTATAAGTTGGATGATAATCAATGGTATTATATAGGTAAGAAGAACTCGGTTAGTTTTGTAAGTCTTCCGGCAGGAAAATATCAATTTCAGATAAAGGCGACCAATGGGGATGGTATTTGGATGAACTCTGTGAAAACGGTTACTTTACAGGTATTACCCACCTTTTGGGAAACCGGTTGGGCTAAGGCTTTTTATATAGTTGTTGTCTTGGTGATATCTTTAGCTATCGGATATGTTTTTTTCTATATTTACTATTTGAAGCATAAGGTAAATATGGAACAAAGATTGGCGGAAATAAAAGTACGTTCTTTTATTGATATCTCACATGAACTACGTACTCCTTTAACCCTTATATCCGGTCCGGTATCCGAAGTGTTGTCCCAGGAGCCTTTGACTTCCCGGACCCGGCATCATCTTCAATTGGTGCAGAAAAATATCAATCGTATGTTATTGCTCATTAATCAAGTATTGGATTTCAGAAAGATACAGAATAAAAAAATGGGCTTGACTATTGAATACCGGGATATCATTATCATGCTTCATAATATAATGGATAATTTCCGATTGTTGTCTGAAGAGAAAAATATAAATTTTTCTCTTCAGACAACGTTGCCTTCTGTTTTTTTGTGGATAGATAGTGATAAGTTCGAGAAAATTATCTTTAACTTGCTTTCCAATGCCTTTAAGTATACACCGGATAACAAGTCGATTACCTTGATTGTGATGGAAAGCGGACAGTTTGTTTCGATTGCCGTAAAAGATGAAGGTATTGGCATTCCCAAAGATAAAGTGTCATCCATATTTGAACGTTTCACTATAGTGTCCAAGGAAAATGACATGCAGCCTTCATCGGGTATAGGGCTTTCGCTGGTGAATGAGTTGGTTAAAATGCTGCATGGGGAAATTCAGGTCGAAAGTGAAGTAAAGAAAGGAAGTGTATTCAAACTGGTTTTGCATAAAGGAAAAGAAATATATGCTCAGGATAAAAATGTTGAATATATATTGAACGACACTTCGGAAGAACAGGAAACGGTCTTGGCGGAACCGGAACAAAATGATGAAATATCTTTGCCGGACATGCCTCCGGCAACAAAAGAAACTTTAGTAAAAGTGATGGTAGTGGAGGATAATGCGGAGTTGCGTCAATTTATATGTGAAATATTGTCGGGCACTTACCGTGTTGTTGGAGTTGCCGACGGGGTGATGGCATTGGAAAAGATAGAAGAGGAAATTCCGGATTTTATTATTACGGATATTATGATGCCGCGTATGGATGGTATTGAATTGATAAGGCACATCAAGGAGAATGTCAATACTTGTGATATCCCTATTATTATCCTTTCTGCAAAATCGTCTGTTGAGGATCGTATTCAAGGTTTACAATTAGGGATTGATGATTATATACCTAAACCTTTCAGCAGCGATTATTTAAAATCGAGAATTGAGAACTTGATCAGGCAAAGAAAAGTGCTTCAGTCGGCTTTTTTGTCAAAGTATGGTGCTCAGCCGAAGAAAGAACCTTTAGAAGCCATCGCTTATCCTGTGTCGCAAATTGTTCCTTTGGATGAGCTGTTTATGCAGAAGCTGGTAGGGTTTATGGAAGAGAATTACAGTAATCCGGGACTGCGGGTTAATGATCTGGCAGAGTTCATGAATATGAGCCGTTCTGTATTCAATCGGAAAGTGAATGGTATCATGGGGATTTCTCCGATAGAATATATAAAGAATTATAGGTTGAATAAAGCGAAAAGTTTTATACAAAGTGGTATGTCTTTCTCTGAGGTTGCTTTTGCCGTCGGCTTCTCTGATCCCGGTTACTTTGGCAAGGCGTTTAAAAAAGCATTTAATCAGACTTTGACTGAGTATAAAAATAATAACTAAGTTCCGTTTTGTGCTGTTTATGAAGGTAAATAGCAAGAAAATACCTTATTGATGTAAGATTTTACCTTTGGTTCTCAAGGGTAAAATCTATCTTTGTGCTCATTGACACAGTATGAAAATGTTCCGGAAAACTTTTATGAATATAATTTTTTAAACATGATAGGATGAGTACGAAATTTTATGTAATAGCTGTTTGGACGCTGTTAAGTTTTGTGGTAAAAGTAAATGCACAAGACAAAGTGGAATGTTGGGACCGGTTTGAGTTGAGTTTTAAACAGGTGACCAAAGGGAATCCTTTTGATACACGTCTTTCCGCTACTTTCATTTGTGGAAAGGAAAAGAAAACGGTGGAAGGATTTTATGATGGTGAGAATACTTATAGGATACGGTTTATGCCTGCTGTCGCCGGGGAATGGAGGTATGTTACATCTTCCAGTATAGGGGCTATGAATGGTCGGAAAGGTACATTCACAGTGGTACCCGCCGGAAAAGATAATCATGGCATGGTGTTGGTGGACGGAGAACATAATTTTAAATATGCGGACGGTACCCGTTATTATCCGATGGGTACGACGGCCTATGCATGGACACATATGAAGGAAACGACTCAGGAGGCTACTTTGAAATCGTTTGGTGAAGCCGGTTTTAATAAGGTAAGGATGTGTGTGTTTCCTAAAAACTATTCTTTAGTGAAAGACGAGCCCGCGCTTTATCCTTTTGAAATGGAGAAGACGATAAAAGATAAGGAAGGAAATGAAAGGAAAGAATGGGACTTTGACAGATTTGACCCGGCTTTTTTTCAGCATTTGGAGAAACGGATAGACCAACTGAACCGTTTGGGGATTGAGGCGGATTTGATCCTTTTCCATCCTTATGATAAAGGAAGATGGGGCTTTGATGCTATGTCGAATGAGGTGAATGTACGTTATATTAAATATATTACTGCGCGTTTGGCTTCTTTTAGAAATGTATGGTGGTCTATGGCAAACGAGTGGGATTATGTAAAAGCGAAAACTGTGGACGATTGGAAGCTGTTGACGAAAACAGTGGTTGAGAATGATCCTTATCGCCATTTATGTTCTATTCATGGAGCGACGGCTACTTATTTTGATTATTGGATGCCTGAATTTACCCATGTCAGCATACAAGATGAGGCACCGGTACTGAGTTCTACCGCTTCTGCTACTTTAAGAAAAATTTATCGCAAACCGGTTATATGTGATGAGGTTGGGTATGAAGGGAATCTACCTTATCGTTGGGGAAGGTTAAGTCCGCAGCAGATGACTTACTTTATTTTGAATGGTTTGTTGGGTGGGATTTATGTCACTCACGGTGAATGTTATCAGCAGGGGAACGAACCTATCTTTTGGGCGCAAGGGGGATCTTTAAAAGGTGAAAGCTGGAAACGTGTGAAATTTTTAAGAACGATTATTGAAGCTGCTCCCCATCCGTTGGAGATGGCAGATATCAGTCGTGACTTGGTTACTTCTACTGCTGGACCAGATTATTATCTGGTCAATATGGGAAAAGATGTGAAAGGTTTCTGGACTTTTAATCTGCCGGTAAAAAATGCGGATTATAACAAATTGCAAAAGAATAAACGGTTTAAAGTAGAGATTATTGATGTGTGGGCCATGACTGTCACGGAATATCCTGTGATATTTGAAACAACAGAGGAATTGGATTATCGTGTTTTTGATATACATCATCGGGGAGTAAGAATTCCGGATACTCCTTATATTGTTCTTAGAATAACAGAGGTGAAATGATGGGATAAGCCTTCTGACGGGAGATGATTGATTTTTTTTATCATAAAAAAGGCTAATAGTTTTCGATTCTTTTTGTTTTAGCTTAAATTTGCGGTATAATTAACTCCCTAGATACACTAAAATGTTAAATACAGTAGAAGAAGGATTGGAAGATATTCGCCAGGGCAAAGTATTGATCGTTGTTGATGACGAAGATCGTGAAAACGAAGGCGATTTTATCGTTTCAGGAGAAAAGATTACTCCTGAAATTGTAAATTTTATGATTACTCATGGCAGAGGGTTGTTATGTGCTCCTCTGCCACGTTCACGTTGTGAAGAACTTGGTCTGGCTCCGATGGCAGAAGAAAACACTTCATTGCTAGGTACACCGTTTACTATGTCGGTAGATTTAAGAGGGTATGGCTGTACTACGGGAGTTTCTGCTTTCGACCGTTCGTCAACAATAAAAGCTTTGGTGGCAGGAAATCTGAATCCTTCCGAGTTTGCTCGTCCCGGGCACGTTTTCCCTCTATATGGTGCGGAAAATGGGGTCTTGGAGCGTAATGGACATACCGAAGCCACACTGGATATGACAAGAATGGCAGGTTTGAAACCCGGAGGAGCTCTTGTTGAAATTTTGAATGAAGATGGTACAATGGCGCGTCTTCCCCAACTAGGTGAGATTGCAGCAAAATTCGGTTTGAAAATTGTTTCCATTAAGGATATTCAGGAATATCGTAAAAAACATAACCTCTAAATCTAATAAATATGGCACTCAATCAAAGAAGAGTAAAGATATTGCATCTGATTCGTGAAGACGGACATGCAAAAGTTCAGGACCTTAGTAAAATTTTCAATGTGACGGATGTAACGATCCGTCAGGATTTGGAAGCCTTGGAACAAATGGGGTATATCCAAAGAGAGCATGGAGGTGCGTTTCTGAAAGGAGTAGGGTCGTTTGCCAAGACCGGACAATTGTTCAATCAGACTCATTTGGAGGAAAAGAAAGAAATTGCTCAGAAAGCTATTCAGTTTATTCAGGAGGGGGACAGTATAATTCTTGATTCCGGTTCTACAACTACAGAGATCGCAAAGCTTTTAATGAATTATAAGGACCTGACAGTCATTACTAATGCTTTGAATATAGCTTTGATTTTAGGTGAGAATCATGGTATTAATCTAATTGTTACCGGAGGTGAGTTCAAGGCTCCTACACTTTCTTTGACAGGAAAAATGGCGGCCGATTCATTTAAAGATATACGCGCTAATAAATTGTTTCTAGCTACAGCTGGTATTTCTTCGGATATGAAACTGACTTATCCTAGTCTAAGTGATTTGGTCGTGAAATCTGCTATGATAGAGTCTGCCAGTAAAGTGTATCTGGTGGCTGATTGTTCAAAAATAGGTGTCAGTGCTTTTGCTAGTTTAGGCTCGGTTTCATTAGCAAATGCTATTATTACAGATAGTACTATAACCGAAGAGGATTTTGAAAGATTAAAAGAATTAGAGGTCGAAGTTATCTGATTCTTACTGAAACAAAGGTAATATGGGTGATTGAGAATGTTGGAAAATACATTCTTGATCACCTTTTTTATCAACTTTGATTTTACTTCCTTATTTCTCCTTATTGTTTGCTTCTTTTTTTATAACTGTTCTGCTGGGTACAAAAGAGACGATCGAAGAGTCTTATTTATATAGAGATATAACCTTGTTGACAGAATAAATTAATTGTTCCGGTTTATAGGTTATATGGAAATATATTGTTAATATAATCAAATTGAATTTCATTTTATTTCGTTTAATGTTGGATAATTCCGGTTGAATTCCGTTATTTGCGAAAGAATAAGAAAGTAAATGATAATAATATGCAAGTTGAAACGTTAGAATTACAATCGGAAAAGAATCGGAAACGATTGGTTGAGATTGTGTATAAAGCAAAAGCAGGACACATTGGAGGTGATCTGTCGTGTCTTAACGTGCTTACAGCACTTTATTTTGATATAATGCGTGTTTGGCCGGATAAACCAAAGGAAACGAAAAGAGATCGTTTTGTAATGAGCAAAGGGCATTGCGTAGAAGCGTTATATGTTACGCTGGAAGCAAAAGGTTTCATCTCTCGTGAGGTAACCGACACATTAGGAGAATTCGGATCTATCTTGTCCGGCCATCCTACTATAGAGGTACCGGGTATTGAAGTAAATACAGGAGCTTTAGGGCATGGCTTGTCTGTAGGTGTCGGAATGGCGATGGCTGCCAAAATGGATAAAGCTGATTATAAAACGTATGTATTGATGGGAGATGGTGAGCAAGGGGAAGGTTCTATATATGAAGCTGCTATGGCAGGAAACCAGTATAAATTGGATAATCTGGTAGCCATTATTGACCGTAATCGTTTGCAGATCAGCGGTACAACCGAGGAGGTCATGTCATTGGAGAGTATGCGCGACCGCTGGACTGCCTTCGGTTGGGATGTATTGGAAATGAACGGAGATGAGATGGAAGATATCATCCGGATTTTCCATTCTATTGATTATACGAATAAAAAGCCTCATTTGCTTATCTCTCATACTACAAAAGGAAAAGGAGTGTCTTATATGGAAGGCATTGCAAAATGGCATCATGGCGTGCCTACAGCCGAACAATATGAAGAGGCTGTTCGTGAGATATCCGAAAGAATTGAAAAACTAGAAAAAGAAAACAATGGCAAATAATATGATAGCGTGCAGAAAGAGCTTTACAGATACATTGCTGGAGTTGGCTCGTCAGGATAAAGATATTGTGGCGGTTACAACAGACGCCAGGGGTTCTGTTACTTTGGGAGATTTTGCAAAAGAATTACCCGCACAGTTTGTAGAATGTGGAATAGCCGAACAGGATGCGGTAGGAATTTCAGCAGGTTTGTCACATAGCGGAAAAAAAGTGTTTGTATGTGGCCCGGCTTGCTTCTATGTGGCACGTAGCTTGGAACAGGTGAAAGTTGATTTGGCTTACAGTCAGAATAATGTGAAGATATTGGGAGTGAGTGGTGGTGTCGCATACGGTGCTTTAGGGGCTACTCATCATAGTCTGCATGATATTGCCGTATTAAGAACTTTTCCGGGAATGAATATCGTTCTTCCTTGTGATGCCCGTCAGACACGCAAGTTGGTCAAACTATTGGTAGATTATCCTGAACCGGTGTATGTACGTGTAGGAAGAGCTGCTGTTCCCGATGTGTATGAGAATGATGATTTTGATTTTGTTCTGGGAAAAGCTAATATGCTGCTGGATGGTACGGACCTGACCATCATTGCCGCCGGAGAAACGGTTTATCATGCTTATCAAGCTGGTTTGATGTTACAGGAGAAAGGCATTAAGGCACGTGTGTTGGATATGTCTTCCATAAAGCCTGTTGATGTGGAAGCTATCAAGAAAGCGGCAGAAGAAACCGGAAGAATTATCACTGTGGAAGAGCATAGTCAGTTTGGTGGTTTGGGAGCTATTGTGGTTGAGACGCTTTCTGAAAATCCGGTTCCGGTACGTATTATCGGTATTCCCGATGAAAATGTAGTTCATGGAAACTCTCATGAAATCTTTGCTCATTATGGGTTGGATAAAGAAGGAATCTGTAAGGCTGCTCTTGAATTCATGAAAAAATAAACATGTCCTTTTAAAATCTAATAGTATGATTAGCAGAATAATTACCATAGATCAAAGTACTTCGGCAACAAAAGCCATGCTGTTCTCTGAAGATTGCGAATTGTTGCATCGGGTAAATATAGAACATCAGCAATTCTACCCGCAGATAGGATGGGTAGAGCATGATGCCGAAGAAATCTATAAAAATACCATAGAAGCGATACATTGTCTGCTTGAACAAGAAGAAGTGAATGGAAAGGATATTTCTTATTCTCTTGCCATCACCAATCAGCGCGAAACGGTGGTTGTTTGGAACCGACATACCGGCAAGTCCGTTTATCATGCCGTGGTATGGCAATGCCAGCGGGGAGCGGCTATTTGCAAAGAACTGAAAGATAAGGGATACAGCGAACTGGTACAACGGAAGACCGGATTGCTTATCGATCCTTATTTTTCTGCCAGTGGTGCTAAGTGGATATTGGATAACGTGGAAAATGCACGTGAACTGGCAGAAAAGGGTGATTTGTTGATGGGAACTATTGATTCCTGGCTGATTTGGAAATTGACCGAAGGCAGGAAGCATCTGACTGATTATACGAATGCGTCGCGTACCATGCTTTTTAATATTCATACTTTAGACTGGGATGAAGAGTTGTTGAAACTCTTCACTATCCCCCGGAGTATGATGCCGGAAGCTTTGCCCTGTGATGCTATTTTTGGAGAAACAACGATAGAGGGTTTGTTCAAATCTCCGATACAAATAGCAGGTGTTTTAGGTGATTCCCATGGAGCATTAACCGGTCAGATGTGTTTTGAGGCAGGTATGGGCAAGGTGACTTATGGAACGGGATCATCTGTTATGGTTAACATTGGAGAAGAGGCTGTCGCTGCTCCTGAAGGGCTGGTTACATCCGTCGGATTCTCGGCTTTGGGTAAAGTGTATTATGCTTTTGAGGGCAATATCCATTGCACCGGAGCCACTATCAAATGGATGGTGGAGAAATTGGGATTGGTGGACTCGTTCAATCAAATTGAAACCTTGGCGACTTCGGTGAA
>OLZV01000533.1_pt1 | contig 15942 bp, 8 predicted proteins | sample 1644531 | NCBI WGS metagenome assembly OLZV01 (sample SAMEA103958115, study PRJEB25191) | human gut metagenome | biome: human-associated habitat [ENVO:00009003]; feature: intestine environment [ENVO:2100002]; material: feces | place: Germany | collected 2013/2015
GACGGTGGCGGAAATAATAGCCGGGATATGTCTTCTGGAAGTTGGAGCCGTCAATGCTGAAGGTGTGGTTGTAGACCACGTCGAGGATAACGCGTATGCCGGCCTTGTGGAGGGCCTGCACCATTTGCTTAAACTCCTTTATGCGTGCCTTGGGGTCGGCGGCGTTGGTAGAGTAGGAGCCTTCGGGCACGTTATAGTTGAGAGGGTCGTAGCCCCAGTTATATTGTGGCTTGTCGGGTTGCGACTCGTCCGTGCTGGCATAGTCGAACGACGGCAGGATATGTATGGCGTTCACGCCCAGACGCTTGAGGTGCTCAATGGCTTTAGGTTCTGTGAGCGCCAAGAACTTTCCTTTGTTCTTTATGCCCGACGAATAGTCTATTGAGAAGTCGCGGTGGTGCATCTCGTAGATAACAAGATCTACGGGGTTTCTCAGTTCAGGACGTTTGTCCTCGCTCCAGCCTTCGGGGTCGGTGTCCTTAAGGTCTATAATGGCACCGCGCTGTCCGTTCACCCCTACAGCCTTGGCAAAGACGCCGGGTGTGAGGTCGGGCTGTGCGTTGTTATACACGCCGAAGAGATAATACTTGCCTTTGAGGTCGTTCTTGACGGTGAGCTTCCATTTGCCTGCACCCACACGTTTCATGCTTTTAACGAGCTGTACCTCGTTGTTGTCGGCATCGCTAATCAATACGTTGACCTTCTTTACCTCTGGTGATGTTACAAGGCTGAAGGTTGTGGCCTTGGGCGAGTAAGAGACCTCGTTGAAGGTCTGCGCCTTTACGGTCTGTGCCGCTGTGGCGGTTAGGAATGAGAGGATGATTGTGTTAATATTCATTGGCTTTTTATGGTTAATTTTTCTTTGTTAGGTGGCTTTTAAAAACAGGAGTTAAGGAGTCGTTAGTTTTTTCGTAACTCACGGCTCCTTAACCATTCCTCTTTTCTTTATATTATGATAACTTTCGGATTTCTCATGCTTTCCGATGCTTAAGCTTTTCGAGCTTGCTATGGCTTTCGCCTTTCGGCACTTGTCAGCCTCGGCGTCCGCACTCGTCGATAAGCTCCTTGATGTTGTCGTTATACTCTTTGTTTGCCATCAACTCTTCAATGCTTACATGCATGCGGTAGCGCCAATAGTGTTTCGGATTGGCGGGTATGTTGATGCGCTCAGCGTTGGCGTCGGGCAGACGAAGCTTCTCGTCGATGGCGAACCAGTCTTGCAGCGACAGGATGCAGAGCATTGACGGCGAGGTGAGCTGGCGCGACACGATGTCGCGGGCGAGCCATCCTGGCAGCGGATGAGGTGCAGCACCACCGCGGTAGAGCATGGTAGAGTAGAACTCCTGCGTGCGGTCCCAGTCTTCATCCCACCACTGGCGCAGCGTCGGCATGTCATGTGTGGAGAGCGTGCAGACAGAGCGGTAGGGGTTGCGTGAGAGGTGACCGAACTTAACCGTCGGGTCTTTTGGCATCGACTGCAGCTCAAGGCTGAGGATGCGAAGCTGCTCCATGACCCATGCCACGCAGTCGGGCACCATGCCGAGGTCCTCAGCACATACGAGCATGCGTGTGGCCTGTACGAGGATGGGCAGCTTCTTCATGGCCTCGCTATACCAGAAATTGTTGTTTCTGCGATAATAGTAGTCGTTGTAGAGAGCGTTGAACTTTGCCTTGTCGCTGTCGTAGAGCGCCTCATACATGAGGTTGAGCTGTGCTGTGATGCGCGGATGGAACTTGTTGTAGTCGTTATTGTCGCGCACGAAGAGCACGTTGCTGCAAAGCGAGTAGAGACCGTCGCGCACCCAGATGTCGTCGTCGCTGGTCTTACCGGCAAAGGCAACCTCGATCTTGCGCTCCGTGTCGTATTCGGTTTTCAGCTCGTAGATGTCGTCATGGCTGTGGATCAGGAACTTGTCTATCACATGGTCGGCGTGCTTGCCGAACACGCGGTTCACGATCCAGCGTGAGATGAACGGACGGGTGAACAGGTCTTCCTGGAAGTGGAGACCGTAGCTCTCTATCTCGTCGCGTGTCATGCCGAGCGACGGCGCAAACTGTCCTGTGAGGGCGTGAACGCAGTCGACAGGTATAGACCAGATGCGGAAGAAGCCGAGCACATGGTCAATGCGGTAAGCATCAAAATATTGCGACATGTTCTGGAAACGGCGTTTCCACCACAGGCATCCGTCTTCGATCATGCGCTGCCAGTTGTAGGTGGGGAAGCCCCAGTTTTGTCCGTTCACAGAGAATCCGTCTGGCGGAGCGCCTGCCTGCGAGTTGAGGTCGAAATAATGAGGCTCATGCCACACGTCGCAGCCGTTGCGGTTCACGCCGATAGGTATGTCGCCCTTGAGCACCACGCCTCGTGCCACGGCATACTCGTGAGCGGCACGCATCTGGCGGTCGAGAATAAACTGTACATAGTAGAAGAACTCTACCTCCTGCCATGCCATGGTGCCGTAGGTTGAGAGCGGCTTGCGGTCGGTCTCGTTCCACAGGTTGTGGTCGGGCCACTGTGAGAACACGGCTGTGCCGTTCTTGTCGCGAAGGTAGCAATATTGTGCGTAGGGCACGAGCCAATGCTCTGTGCGTGCGAAGAACTCCTTGAATGCCCTTAAGCTCTTCCTTGCCTTCCTGCTCAAACACGATGTGCAGATACTCGATCTTGGCGTTGTTCACACGCTCATAGTCGATCTGTGTCAAGGCGTTAAGCTCCTTCTGCAAGGCAGCAAACTCGGCAGCCTTCTTCTTGTCCTTTATGGCTGGCAGCTGGCGCAGGTCGGCATATTCCTTCGATTTCGGATCGGTGAGTTTCTTGCGGTCAGCCTCATGCCATTGTTCGTGTCCCTTCCATGAAGAGAAGTCCACGTTTCCGAAAGAGTCTCTCAGATGACAATACTGAGCGTAGGGCACTAGCCAGTGTTCGTTTTCTTTTACGAACATCTTGAAGTCTTCGCCCTTCATCACAGCCTCGCCTTCCTGCTTGAATATTATTCTCAGATAGTCTGTCTTGGTATTGTTAACCCTCTCATAGTCAATCTGTTTCAGCTCGTTAAGTTCCTTGCGCAGAGCCTCCATCTCGCGAGCCTTCTTCTTGTCCTTTATGGCTGGCAGCTGGCGCAGGTCGGCATATTGTGGGTGAAGGGCGAAGATGCTTATGCAAGAGTAGGGGTACGAGTCGGTCCATGTGTGCGTTGATGTGCTGTCGTTGATGGGGAGCACCTGCAGCACGCGCTGGTGTGTCTCTGCCACCCAGTCGATCATCTTCTTTAGGTCGCCGAAGTCGCCCATGCCGAAGCTTCCTTCAGAGCGCAGCGAGAACACGGGGATTAGTGTGCCCGCAAGCTTGTCGTTGCTAAGCTCGAAGAACGCCTGGCTCATCTGCATGACCACACACTGGCCGTCCTTAAACTCGGGCAGGTCGATGGTGCGGTTCAGTCCGGTCTCCCACATCTGCTCGCCTTTGTCGCCAAAGGCAATAAACTTAAGCTCCAGACGGTCGTTGTCGAAGCTGTCGGCGTTGAGGTCGATGACCCACTCGTTGTAGTTGTGCTCACACATGAGCAGAGCCTTCGAGGGCTTCCACTCGCCCAAAGCCTTGCCGCGTCCTATAACTGCCAATCGCTGGCCGCAGCGCATCTGCGGCGCACGCACAATGAGGCGGAGCGTCTTGCGATAGTCGCATGAGCCCATGGGTGTAGCGGGACGGCGGTTCACACAGTCGGTGAATGCCGAGCTATATAAGTAAGAGTCGTATGGGATGTCTGACCAATGGTCATAGACTGTGATCTCAGAGGTGTTGGCGTTGTTAAGTTCAAGACGGTGAGCGATGGTTGTCCACTCATGACGCTCTTCCCTTCCAGCATTGTCTACACTGTAATGGTAGTTTAACGCTGAAGGGTGCTCATCCTTTGCGGTTTCAATCTGGCAGGTCCAGGTTTTTCCGTCAACGGTGTTCATACCGTACACACGCTCTTTTGCCGTGTTGCTGTCAGTCACATGAACGAGCAGCGACTCGCCAAAACGAGTGTTGTATTGGATACTGAAAACTATTTTCATTTTATTTTGCTTATATTATATATAATGTAAGATGTTGATTGATTGAACTCTTGTTTCGTTTAAGATAGCTCCATTTTTTTAAAGATAGCTCTTTATATTTATGGAAGCGTTCTTTGCTTGTCGTTTCGAAGCTTTTGCTTGCTGCTTCGAAGCTTCTGGGGCTTGTCGTTTCGAAGCTTTTTAGCTTGCTGCTTCGAAGTTTGTTTCTTCGTGTTAAGGTTTAATTATTTTCTTGCTTGCAAATTTATTAATAATTATTTTCTTGTCATATGTCAAGCCGTTGTTTTGTTCGCTTTTTTGCGTGCAAACGTTTACATGATGTTTGCGCGATACGTTTTGGGGTTTTAAATGTTTAAAGAATAGAAGACCCGTTTAAGCAACTCTTAAACGGGTCTTCAACGGTTCTGACGATATGATGACAATCGTTCTTGTTCGTTGTTTTAAGCGTTCAGATGCTATTCTGAGCGTTCAGATGCTATTCCAAGCGTTCAGATGTTATGAGCTTTTTGCTTATGTTCGTTAATCTCGTTTGCGTTGCTTATTTTTTCTTTATTAAGCCAACGCAAGCGGCGCCGATGGCAAGACTCACGGCGGCCACAATCATCATGTTATACTGATGTGAGCCAACTATTGAGAGAAGGATGCCACCAAGGGCGGCAGCGATGATCTGCGGAATGCAGATGGTGCCGTTGAACAGTCCGAGGTAAGCGCCCTTGTGACCATAACCCTCAAGAGCGTTGGTAACGAAGGCAAACGGCATGGCGAGCATGGCAGCCCAAGCGCAACCAATGAGGAGGAAGGGCAACACAAGCAGATACTTGTCGGTAACGAACGGAACCATGGCGAAGCCGACGGCACCGATGACGAGGCTCAGAGCGTAAGCAAACTTCTCGTTGCTGATCTTCGGCAGAATCATTGCCCATGCCACGCTACCGATAGCCTGCCAGAAGAAGAGCACGCCTACCCAGTTGCCAGCTTCCTGATAACCCTTCGACACCACGTCGGTGGTGTTCCACACGGTGTCGGCGATGGTGCCGTTGGTGTAGGTCCACATGTACATGAAAGCAGCCCAGCAGAAGAACTGCACCAGTCCGACCTTCCAGAACATGTCCGGCGCTTTCTTGAGAAGGTCTATCCAGTTGGCGCTGCCTTCGCAGGCTTCGGGGTCGGACTCGTTATATTCGGCATATTCCTTCGGATCCCATTCCTTTACCTTTACGGTGGTGTAGATAACACAAAGGATGAGGATTGCGGCACCTATATAGAATGAATAGATTACAGAGTCGGGGATTACGCCCTTGGGCGCCTCGTTGGCAATGCCGAGGGCTGTGAAGAAGAAGGGGAACACATAGCCCACGAGCGAACCGCTGTTGCAGAGGAACGACTGTATGCTGTAGGCCAGCGACTTCTGCTTCTCGTTCACCATGTCGCCCACGAGCATCTTAAACGGCTGCATCGCCATGTTGATGCTGGTGTCGAGGAACATGAGGGAGATGAGGCCAAACGTCATGGCGGTGCTTACTGCCATGCCGAAGGAGCCAGCGTTAGGCAACAGGCACATCACAGCCACAGCCACGGCTGAGCCGATGAAGAGGTAGGGTATGCGTCGGCCGAAGCGGCACCATGTGCGGTCGCTCAGCGTGCCTACGATTGGTTGAACAAGAACTCCCATGAGGGGTGGGAGAATCCAAAAATAGCTGAGCGAGTGGGGGTCAGCGCCCAAGGTTGCAAAGATGCGCGAGATGTTGGCGCTCTGAAGAGCGTAGGCTATCTGTACACCGAAAAAACCGAAGCTTAGGTTCCAAAGCTTCCAGAAGCTTAAATCTTTTTTCTGTTTCATTGTTATTTGGTTTTGTTGATTTTGTTTCTTTTTTTTATAATAGGTTTTATGTGACTTATGTGGCTTATGAATTTTATAAGAGGCTTATGTGTCTTACAGGTCTTATAAGGCTTATGTGTCTTACAGGTATTCTTCTTACCCTCTTCCCATCTACCTTGAGCTGCCTCTCACCACGAGCCTTGTTCTGATCACGCGCTTCTCTATCTTTTGTGGGGGGATGAGGCCCTCGGCCTTGTCGATAAGGATGTTGGCGGCTTCACGGCCTACCGTTACGCCTCGTTGCTCCACCGTTGTGAGCTGCGGGTCGCACGCCACAGCACGCTGGCCGTTGGTAAAGCCACACACCGACACGTCTTCAGGCACATGCAAGCCCATGCGCTTGGCTGTGTAGATCACACCGATGGCGGTGTCGTCGTTCACACAGAAGAAAGCGTCGGGACGGTCGGTGCGGTTAAGCATCTCGGGTGTTATGTGCTCTGCATCTTCACGGTTGTCGCATAAGCGCACAAGCGAGTCGTCGGGGTGCATTCCCGCCTTGAGCAACGCATCGTGCCATCCGTTGTAGCGGTTCTTGCCTATCTCGGTGCTTACCGCCATGCCGTAGAAGGCTATGCGCTTGCAGCCCGTCTTTATGAGGTGTTGCACAGCCATGAAAGCACCTGTATAGTCGTCAACCACCACCCTGCTGGCATCAACGCCTGTGCATATACGGTCGTAGAAGACGATGGGAATGCCTTTTGAGAGCAGAGATTTGAAATGGTCATATTTCACCGTGTCTTTAGCTTGCGACACGATGACACCGCACACCTGGTGCGCTTCAAACATCTGACATACTGCCACCTCGCGTTCGTAGCTCTCTCGGCTGGTGGCAACAATTATGCGGTAGTCGCGTTCCGTTGCCGCTTCCTCGATGCCTGTGAGCACCGATGAGAAATAGTAGTGTGTAAACTCGGGCACGATGACACCTATAATGCGGATGGGTTTGTGGCGTGAATTGCGCAGCGACTTGGCAATGTCGTTTGGGTAAAAGTCGTGCTCGCGAGCATAACGGCAGATGGCGTTGCGTTTTTCTTCGCTGACACGCTTGCTTCCGCTTAGCGCCCGTGACACAGTGGCTATCGACACACCGAACTTCTCGGCTATGTCTTTCATTGTCGTTGGCTGGTTTTCTGTAGTCATTTTGTAGTCATAAGGATTAAGAGTGGTTTTGTCTACTGCAAAGGTATTGTAAAGTTTTGAAATAACACATACATGCGTAACACTTTTTCAAAACGTTTTGTGCAAACGTTTGCGCACAAAAAATGGTTGATTTAACTCAAAAAAATGATAACGAAACACTAAATGCATTTAATTTTGCAGCAGAAATCCAAAAAAATGTAAAACCTACGGTAAAACTGGCTGGCATTTGTTCAACCAGTTTCCTGAACCGCAAAAACCTTCGGGATGGTCTTCGGACCGCAAGAAACAGATGACATTTTTTAGGCCAAAGGCTTGACTCTCGAAACAAGTTTTCGTCACAACAAGCTCTGGTCACGAAACCAAAAAACCAAAGAAATATAAAGCGCAAGCTTAAAGACAAGCAAGCGAAAAAATATCAATTTATTATATATCAATACTAAAAAATGATGAAGCAGGTTAAATTCGGAAATGCTCTCAGGATGTTCACCCTCTCGGCTGGACTACTCCTGTCGGCTTCAGCCTTTGCACAGTCGATCACTGTGAAGGGTAACGTGAAAGACGAGACCGGCGAACCAGTTCTTGGCGCTACTGTAAGAGTGGTGGGCCAGAAGAACGGTGCTGTCACCGACCTCGACGGTAACTTCTCTATTGCTGCCGATGCAAAGTCGGAACTCGAAATCTCATACGTTGGATATGAGACGGTGAAGATCCAGGCACAGCCCAACCTTTTGGTGCAGCTGAAGAACGAGTCGCAGACTCTTAACGATGTCGTGGTTATCGGCTACGGTATTGCCAAGAAGAACGACCTCACTGGTTCGGTTACCGCTATCAAGCCCGATGAGAAAAACCGTCCTCTCGTGAGCTCAGCTCAGGAGATGATGCAGGGTAAGATTGCCGGTGTGAACGTAACAACATCTAACGGCGGCCCTGGCGGTGGCGCTACCATCCGTGTGCGTGGTGGTTCTTCACTGAACGCCAACAACGATCCGTTGATCGTGATCGACGGTATGGCCATGGATAACCAAGGTGTGAAGGGTGCTCCTAACGCCCTCGCTATGGTTAACCCTAACGATATCGAGAGCTTCACCGTTCTGAAGGACGCTTCGGCAACCGCTATCTACGGTTCGCGTGGTTCTAACGGTGTCATTATCATCACAACAAAGAAGGGTCGTGGCAACGCAGCACCTAAGGTAAGCTACTCTGGTAACGTGTCAATGTCAATGCTCGCTAAGAAATTTGACGTGCTCAACGCTGGCGAGTATCGTGACTTCATTAATAATTATTATGGCGCAGACAGCGATGCTGCAAAGCTCTTGGGTGATGCCAACACCGACTGGCAGGACGAGATCTACCGCACTGCTATAAGCACCGACCACAACGTAACGGTGACTGGCGGCGTTAAGGGCATGCCTTTCCGCGCAAGCCTTGGCTATACTGACCAGAACGGTATCCTCAAGACCAGCAACTATCAGCGTTACACAGCAAGCTTGAACCTCTCACCCTCATTCTTCGAGGATCACCTGAAGGTTAACGCCAACGGTAAGTTCATGTATGCCAAGACACGTTATGCTAACAACGACGCTGTGGGCGAGGCTCTCCGCATGGACCCCACACAGCCTGTTCGCTCTGACGATCCACGCTTCGTTAACTATAACGGTTACACCGCTTGGACACAGGTAACTGACGACAAGAGCCCGCTGCCTAAGGACACTTATCCCACATTCGCTAACACAAATGCAGCAGGACAGAACCGACAGTAATGAATGCGGACCAGCCAAATGCAGCAAAGAATCCTGTAGCTCTTCTTAACGAGAAGAACGATCGCGCCAACTCTTACGACTTCCTCGGAAATGTTGAGGTTGACTATAAGGTACATGGCTTCGAGGACTTGCGTCTGCATGCCAACGCTTCTGGCGACTGGGCTAACGGTAAGCAGAAGACCGACATGGCCGACTGGGGACCCTCTAACTTCTATTGGGGCAACTCTGGCTTCGTAAAGGAGAACAAGTATAACCTCGCGTTGTCTACATACGCTCAGTATTATAAGGATTTCAGCAAGACACAGCACTTCGACATCATGGGCGGTTACGAGTGGACTCACGTTAAGTATTGGGGAAACAACTTCTACCGTGACACACGCACAGAGATGGGCAAGTCGGCAGACCAGATTGCTGCTCTCACAGACAAGGACTACAACTCTTATAAGAAAGAAGAGTGGAAGCAGGAGTATTATATCGTTTCGTTCTTCGGACGTATGAACTACATTGCCTTCGACCGCTACATGCTCACCGCTACAATACGTCGTGACGGGTCTTCACGTTTCAAGGAGCACTGGGCAACATTCCCCGCTTTCGCTTTCGGTTGGAAGGTTAACGAGGAGAAGTTCCTCAAGAACGTTCATTGGCTCGACGAGTTGAAGCTCCGTCTCGGCTATGGTAAGACTGCCCAGCAGGACATCAACAACAACTATGCTTACTTCGCTTCTTACAACGAGAACATCAATTCTACCAACGGCCGTTATCCGCTCGTAGGCGTTAACCCCTCTGGTGTGATGTCGCGTCCTGATGCATACAACCAGGATCTGAAGTGGGAGACCACCACTACATACAATGCAGGTCTCGACTTCTCAGTTCTGCGCGACCGCATCCGTGGTAGCGTCGACTACTACTATCGCAAGACCACAGACCTGATCAACGACGCTTCGGTATCGGCAGGTTCTAACTTCCGTAACCAGGTTAAGTCGAACATCGGTTCTCTTGAGAACAAGGGTATCGAGGCTTCTCTGACCGTTCGTCCTGTTCAGACAAAGGATTGGCAGGTTGAGGTGACAGGCAACTTCACTTACAACAAGAACGAGATCACAGAGCTCACAGGAGAGGCTGCTATGATTAAGACCGGTGGCATCAATGCAGGTACAGGTAACCAGTGTCAGGTTCACACCGTTGGAAAGCCTGCAAACTCATTCTATGTTTACCAGCAGGTTTACGGTGCCGACGGTCTGCCTCTTGAGGGCGTGTTCGTTGACCGTAACAATGATGGAAATATCTCTGAGGAGGACCGCTACTGCTATAAGAGCCCCGCTGCTCCTTACCTCGCTGGTCTGAGCGCACGCATCCAGTACAAGAACTGGGACCTCGGCTTCAACCTCCGCGGCTCATTCGGCAACTATGTGTTCAACGACCGTCAGGCTGGATACGCTAACGTTGAAAAGCGTTATGACTCTTCATTCGCTTACATCCAGAACACCACGCCTACAGCTGTCAAGAACAACTGGAAGACTTACTCATGGGTACTCTCCGACTACTTCGTAGAGGATGCTTCGTTCGTGAAGCTCGACAACATTACCCTCGGCTATTCGTTCCAGAACCTCTTCAAGGGCGGTTCTTACAACGGCTTGAACGGACGTGTTTATCTCACAGCTACCAACGTGGCTACTATCACCAACTACTCTGGACAGGATCCTGAGGTCTTCGGTGGTATCGACAACTCAATCTACCCGCGTCCTTTCTCAATGACTCTGGGTGTAAACATCAACTTCTAATTACAACATTTTAAAGGTAAACATATTATGAACTTAAGATATTTCAAAAATATTATCCCGGCAGCAGCCATCATCCTCGCATCTGCGGGCATGACATCCTGCGTGGGCGACCTTGATGTTACTCCTATCGACCCATCAACCAATATGACTGTGGATGAGCCCGGACTCTTCACAAAGTGCTACGCCAACATGGCGCTGGCTGGTCAGACTGGTCCTGACGGCGATTGCGATATCGACGGTCTTGACGGCGGTACAACAGGTTTCGTCCGCCAGCTTTTCAACACTCAGGAGCTTCCTACCGACGAGGCTATCTGTGCATGGGGTGACCCTGGTATCCCCGAGTATAACTACGCTACATGGGACTCTTCACATCCTATGATTAGAGGTCTCTACTATCGTCTCTATGCAGGCATCAACTACTGCAACCACTATCTTGACGTGTGTGCAGGTGTTGACGAGAAGCGTGAGACTGAGGTTCGCTTCCTCCGCGCTCTCTACTATTATTATCTGCTCGATGCGTTCGGAAACGTTCCTTTCGCTTTGAAGATCTCTGCCGAGTCGCCTGAGCAGATTAAGCGTGCAGACCTCTACGCTTGGATCGAGACAGAGGTTAAGGAGATCTACAACTCTCTTGCTGCTCCTGCTGCCCGCAAAAGCTCACAGGAGGGATATGGCCGTGCTGACCAGGATGCAGCAAACATGTTGCTCGCCCGTCTGTATCTGAATGCAGAGGTTTACACAGGCACAGCTCATTGGGCTGAGGCCAAGGAATATGCCGAGAAGGTCATCAACGGTCCTCACAAGCTGTTCACTGACCAGTCGGCTGGTTACAATCCTGCTTGTGGCTTCACTCCTTACCAGATGCTCTTTATGGGTGACAACGGTGAGACAGGTGCTGCTTATGAGTCAATCCTCTCTATTATGCAGGACGGTGTTACATCAGCTGCTTACGGTTGCACACTGTTCCTCATGGCTGCTACATGGAAGAACGACATGAACGAGGATGGCGACTACGGTTCATCTGAGTTCTGGGCAGGTGTCCGCTCACGCTCACAGTTGGTGAAGAAGTTCTTCCCCAGCGCTGATCCCACTCCCGACAACTGCAAGAACACTGCTAAAGAGGCTGGCGACGACCGTGCGCTGTTCTGCGGTAAGGGTACTCTCGTTGAAAAGAAAGATGACGGCACAGACAAGGTTACTGTTACTGAGCGTGACCTCGTAGTGAAGAAGCCCGGTGAGTTTACATCTGGCTATTCTGTAGGCAAGTTCCGCAACACCTATTCTGACGGTAAAGCTCCTCACCACGCCAAGTTCTGCGATACCGACTTCTTCCTGATGCGTGCAGGTGAGGCTTACCTCATCGCTGCCGAGGCTGACGCACGTCTCAACGGTGGCACCACAACAGCTACAGGTGCTGGCTACATCAACGCTTTGCGCAACCGTGCACACGCCACAACACAGGCACAGTATAACCTGAACCAGATTCTCGACGAGCGTGCCCGTGAGCTCTATTACGAGGGCTTCCGTCGTACCGACCTTATCCGCTACGGTCTGTTCCACTCTAACGAGTATCTCTGGGACTGGAAGGGTGGTTCTGAGAAGGGCGTAGGCTTCTCTAAGGACCGTTGCCTGTATCCGCTGCCCGCTGACGACGTTAACGCTAACCCCAACTTGAAGGGTCATCAGAATCCTGGATACGGAAATTAATTTTTAAATAGTGACGGGTAACAAGCGGCTCAACACATGGTTTTCCGCTTGTTGCTCAACACTTGCAAACTTAATAATAAAACAAACACTTATGAAAAAGATATTTTCATACGCAATGATGATGGTGGCCACCATGGTGGCTTTCACATCATGCGATTCAGACCGCGACTCAAATCCTGAGCTCCTCACACCGACAGAGTTCACGGTCAATAACCCCGCTGTGGGTGACGCGCTCGTAGACCTCGAAAAGTCGAAGTCGGTAGAGCTCACTTGGTCACAGCCACAGTTCACCACAATGAACGCTCCTGTTGCCGCTAAATATGAGGTACAGGTTTCTTCTACTGGCTCATTCACAACACAATATAACGAGGATGCAGAGGACAACTCAAGTGCCGATTACATCGTTCTCGATGACGTCTATTCGTTGTGCAAGGCTAACGTTCCCACAGCAAGCATCGCTACAGCTCTTGCCAAGCTGAACAATTGGGAAGAGGATCAGGTGCCTGCCGAGCAGAAGGTGAGCATGCGTGTTCGCGCTTTCGTTCAGGACGCTTCAAAGGTGACCTTCTCTGAGGTGACATCTAACGTTGTTGCCATCAACGCTGTTCCTTACTACGTTGTGCTCACACCAGCTGATCCCCTTCTGTGGAATCTTATCGGTGCTGACATCGGTGACGGCTTATGGAAGTGGGATATACCTACAAGCTCGTTACCAATGCAGCCTGTTAAGGATGGCGTTTATGACAAGAAGACCGGTGAGGGTGTAACCGAATGGGTAGGCTATCTCGGCGGCAACGGTTTGAAGCTTAACCTCGGTGAAGCAGACAACTGGAATAATCAGGTTGGTACGGATGGCGTTGGCGGTCCGCTCGTTCTTAACAACGGCGGTTCAAAAGACATCAAGGTAGCGGCTCCTGGCGTTTACCGCGTGACATTCAACTCCACTGGTGCTCAAGGTGCACCAGGCAACACTCCTGCCCAGATCACAATCGAGCCTTATGAAGGCAACGCTCCTACCTACTCGAAGATTTGTTTGACTGGTGATTATAACGGTTGGCTCGAGAACGGTAACGCTATGTCTCCTGTTCACACATGCGCTGGTGAAAACAATCACGACTGGTACATGACCTTCACGAATCCTGAGGGCGGTAATGTTAAGTTTAACAACGGTACATGGGGCACCAACTGGGGTGTTGACGCAGGTGGTGTGCTGACCTTCAGTACAGGCGACCTCTACGGATGGGGCGCAGCAGGTGGTGGCAACATCGCTCTCCCTGCCGGCGATTATATGGTTATCTTCAACGATATCACCGGTTACTATCGCTTCATTCCTCAGAACTAATTTTCTTAAGGCGGGTTCTTCTTTGGAACACACATAGAAGAACCCTCCTTAAACGAAACCTAAAAAGAAAACAGAAATGAAAAAAACAATATTTTCTCTTCTCGTGCTCGCTACATCGCTCGCAGCTTGCACAGACGATTACAAAGATTGGGCTGGCCCTCAGCACAATGACCAACCTGCCACTGTGCAGTTTGGAAACGGCAGTGTGACAGAGGTGCCTGTCATCAACCTCGGCGAAGTGTTTGACGAGACCGTGCAGGTGGCACAGGTTACAGCTCCTACATCAAGCGATGCTGCCTATGCAGATGCAACTTATCGTTTGGTTCTTGAGGGCAAAAAGAGCTTTGATATCGCTCTCGATGCAAAGGTTCCTTATGATGAACTGCAGAAATATGTAGTTGACAACTACGGCAAGGCTCCTGAGGAGCGCGACCTCGATGCTGTTGTGGAGCAGTTCCCCAGCAACGGCTCAACTGCCGTTAAGGTAACAAGCGGCACCTTCAAGGTAAAGGTTATTCCTCAAGCTGCTGACATCGACGCTGGTGGTTACTATCTCGTTGGTTCGGCTCTCGGCGGTTGGGACAAGGCTCACGCTGTGAAGCTTGGTCACTCAGAGACCAACTTCTGGGATGATCCTAACTTCGAGCTTGTCTTCACTTCTCTTCAGGCTGGTAAGGTAGGTCTCGTTAAGGCTTCTCAGATTGACGAGTCTGATCTCGAATCTGTAGCTTATGGTATAGTAAAGGGCAAGCTCGTTCAGGGCGAAACAATAACTATCGATGAGGCTGACAAGAAATATGTCTTCAACTTCAACGCAGAGAACAACTCTGCATCTTGCGCTCTCGCTCCTATGGATATCTTCATGACTGGTAGCAACTACGGATGGGGTTCTGGTGAGAATGCATGGCTTCAGTTCACTCCCACTTGGGATGGTGACATGTATTGGAAGATCATCTACCTGCATGCTGACGAGCAGTTCAAGTTCGCTCCTGTAGCTGATTGGAAGGACGATTTCGGTTTCGGTGGCACCACAATCAACGACGCCGCTGGTGCTGGTATCGTTGACGAGGGTGGCAACCTGAAAGCTACCAACGCAGGCTGGTACCTGATCGTTGTAACATACAAGTCGAAGACTGACCGCGCTGTCTCTATCCTTGAGCCTAACGTCTACCTTCAGGGTGCTACAACTGCTCAGGGTTGGAATGTAACAGGCGCTGTAGAGGCTAACAAGTTCACTGTTCCCACAACAGAGGATGGCGAGTTCGTTTCTCCTGCATTCGTTAAAGACGATGAGATTCGTATGAGTCTTGCTCTTGATGGTCTTGATTGGTGGAAGACAGAGTTCTTCGTAAATAACGGTAGCATTTTGTACCGCGGACGTGGCGGTGATGATGTTAACACTCATGTGAACGTTGAGGCTGGTAAGCAGGCTCATATCAACTTCACCACAGGTGCTATTGAGATTAAATAACAGGCTTCATCATAAGCATCATAATCATTGGAGGCTGCCCTTGCTCCTCCGGGGGCAACGGGCAGCTGTTTAAAGCGTTTGCTGGGTTTCTCTTTTTTAGAGGGTCCCAGTTTTTTTGTATGCTCGGCATGAGCATTGTCTAACGGGTGGAAGTCCCGAATAAGCCCTAATAGCGGGAATTACATAGCCAAAGGCAAGGGTGTCCATCGGTCATCATCTTTGACAAGGTTGTGACTGGCAAGTGCTGAACGGTGGATAACAAGGTATAATAAGTAAATACAAGTTTTGCATGTGTAGAAGTTAATGAAAAGATGTTCTAAAGCATAGAAATTTTTTATCGAAAAACTTGTATTCTTAATGCAAAAACATTATCTTTGCCAAAAAAATATTACTAGTCAGAAATAAAGTAAACTAGAGTTTTTCTTCATTATTACCAAAGAATTTATAACAAAATTGTTAATCATGAAAATTAATTCTATCCAATTTGAACCAAGGCCACCAAGTTATGTTACATATGTTACATAATAAATTATGTATTTGACTTGCAGCTAGCACTGTCAATAGTATAAATATAGGAAGCCGTGAATTATCATTAACCAAATTTAAACTTTAGAGAAAATGGGAAGATTTATTGCAATACTTAGTACTCTATCGTTATGTATTCTTCTGTCTTGTTCTCATAATGAACAAAATGATGTAACGAATCAGCCATACTTAAGTAATTTTAGCAACTCTGGATGTAAAAAATACATCTCAGGTGCTACACCAGCCACCAATAGTCCTTCAGGTAAAGTGGCTACAAC
>OLZV01000544.1_pt1 | contig 15794 bp, 9 predicted proteins | sample 1644531 | NCBI WGS metagenome assembly OLZV01 (sample SAMEA103958115, study PRJEB25191) | human gut metagenome | biome: human-associated habitat [ENVO:00009003]; feature: intestine environment [ENVO:2100002]; material: feces | place: Germany | collected 2013/2015
GCCGCGCGGAAGCCATTGCACAATCGCCGCGCCCGTATTGGGCGACTGCCGCATCGCCAGCGAATCCGACTTTGTGCTGACGTATTTCTGCCCCAGCGGCGCGTCCGGCTGCTCGCAGGAGAGCGCATCCGCCGTGAAATAGCCCGTCATCTGCCCGACCGTGGCATAGCACCAGCCGCCGTCCTGCGCAAGCACCGTCACCTGCGTTCCGCGCGGGATTGTCGCCAGCACTGCCGCATCCGCAGCCATCGCCTGACGAAGCGGCGCATTGTCCGCACTCACCCACGCAACGTAGCTGCCAGCTGACACGTCATCCTCCACCTTCGCAGGCGGTTCGGACGCAGCTGGGACAGGCGTTGGCGCTTCGCTTGGTTCGGGGGATGCCGTCAGTTCGGGCGTTGCGCCCGGTGTGGGCGTCCCACTCGGTGTGGGCGTCCCACTCGGTGTGGGCGTCGCCGTCGGCACATCAAAGCGCAGGTACTGCGTCATGACGTACCCGGTCAGGCTGCCCCAGCGAACGGCACACCACGTTTCGCCGTATGCCGTGACGATGATGCTCGTTCCCTTCGGGATTTCCGCCAGCACGGGGTATTCTGTGCCCGCACCCTGCCGGAGGTTGAGCGTCGAGGCGGTGGAATTGACAATCGCGGTCTGTTCGCCGCTTGTCGTCGGCACAGGCGTCAATTCGATGCCGACGGCGCTGAAATCAAGGCTGCTTGCCAGCACATAGCCGTCAATGCCGCCCGCCGTCACGCGGCACCAGCTACCGTCGCTGCTCTGCACGGCAATTTGAACGCCCTGCGGCAGGTTCATCAGCACCACCGCAGCAGTGGACGGGGTCGCCCGAAGCGCTGTCGCCGTCCTGACCATCGCAGAACGCCCGGTCTGGCTCGTTTTGCCCGGATAAGTATCGCTGAACGTGAGATACCCCGCCGCGCAGTAGCCTGTTTTCGCGCCATACTGTATGCTCGCCCAGCCGTTCTCCACCGCGAACACGCACAGCACCGCGCCGCCGGGGATGGTGGACTGCACCGCCGCATCGTAGCTGCCGGACGCGCGCAGATTCAGTGAATTCGTGCCTGTCACGGTCGCCCAGCGGGTGATGGGTGTCGGGTTTTCGTCGCTCTGCGTCGGCGGCGTGCCGGTGAACGTCAGGTTTTCCGTGCGGACGTAGCCGACAATCCGCCCGAAGCGGATGAGCGTCCAATTATCGCCCTTCGCCAGTACAGTCACGGCTGTTCCGGCGGGCAGCGTCGTCAGCAGTGTGCCGTTGTCCGAGGCGGTCAGGCGCACGTTCAGGACATCCTCCACATTCACCAGCGTCACCATGGCCTGATTAGGCGCGGCGGGCGAAATCGTCGCGGGGGCTTCAGTCGCCGTCACGGGCGCGTCGCCCACGGGCGGCAGAATCGTGTGCGTGAAGGTGTACTGCATCCGCACGCAGTTCTCGTAGTAGAATCCGAGAATCTGGTCGTAGGTATAGCCCAGGTTCGCCATCTGCTGCGCCCCACGCTGGCTCATGCCGATGCCGTGTCCGTAGCGCCTGACGGTCAGCACAAACGTCTCCCCATCTGCCTTGACCGACCAGAGTTCGTTTTTCGTCGTGTTAATGGACAGATTGAGGGCGCTTTCCAGCTCGCTGAAAATGTCGAACGTCAGCGTCAGGCGGCGCGTTTCGCCATCCACAAGCGCCGTCACGTCAAAATCCAGCTTCGTATATAAGCGGCTGGGTGCGGCATACTTCGGCGTGTGCGGCGTAACGGCCTCGATGCGCAGAATCGTCGCATTCGGCGCTTTCGCCTGCAATAGGCGCGTCAGGGTCTGATTCTGGCTCGCGTGGGAAAATGCAGCGTAAATCGTCATCTTGCGTGTGCTGCTGTACGGGTTCATGCGGTCGAACGGGTCGTCCTTAACCGTCAGGTAATTCACGCCGGATGAGCCCCACGCGTTGCGGGCGGATTCGGTCTGTCCGCCGTTGGACGCGGTGTAGTACGTCCCGGTCAGCTTGCCGTCGTTCATGGCGACAATGCCGCGCGTTGCGTCCACCGCCTCCGCCGCCCGGTCGCGCTCCGCTGGACTGCCGTTGTACACTTGGTCGGCGGTCGTGTCCACAACATCGTAGACCTTCGATGCGTTCGCATTCATTGCGCGCAGGGTGTACGTCCGCGCCGCGACTGCCTGTGCTTTCAATGCTTCCAGCGCCGATGATGACCCCATTTCATACGGCACGACGCCATAGAGGTACGATTCGATGTACACATTCGCCACGACATAGAGCCGATACGCCCCGCTTTCCAGCTTCGACACAAGGTGCAGGTCACCGGGGTAGACATTCTGCGGTCTTCTTGCCTGTGCAATGCGGAATCCGCCGTCCGTCTGCCGCCGCCTGAGCGCCATCTCCCGCCCCATGCTGACCGTCTCGCTGCCCCGCGTCAGGCGGATTTCGCCCGTCGCGCTGCTGTGGCTGATGCTGATCTGCTCGCCGCCAGACAGCGCCATCGTCTGCCCGCCGCTGACCGCCATTGCGCCGACTGCCGTCACCGTGAGCGACGCGGGATTGCTGCCAATGGACAGCAGGCGCACACGCACCATGCCGTTGCGTGTGGCAGCGCTCCGCTCCAGCGGCGCGGAGTGCACGGCAACATCCGCTGTATCCTCGGCGAGCGCAGCGGGTAAGCCGGACGTTCCGGGTACAGTCGACAAAATCAGGAAAAGCATCAGAAGCAGGCACAGCGCCCGCTGGTATCGAAATTGCACGGGAAAATCCTCCTTGTGGTGGTACTTCTCCTCCATTGTAGCAGAAAGTGCCCGGCGTGTCATGCAGATTGTAACAAACCGCGCTGGAAATTTCCGTCACGCACAAAAAGGCAGGCGCTCCGACCTGTTGGGTTCAGGTCAGAACGCCTGTCGGATGATGCGGATTATTCCTGCGTTTCCGTTTTCTTCGCGCGCGGCTTGCGGGCAGGTTTGTCTGCCTTTGCCGCTTCCTTCGCCGCCTTGTCCGCCTCGATTTCCGCCTTCGTGCGGCGCTTGCGGGCGGGCTTCACGGGAGCTTCCGCGGTCACTTCCGCCGCAGCAGCTTTTGCCGCCTTCTCCGCTTCAATCTCCGCCTTTGTGCGGCGCTTGCGGGCAGGCTTTACAGGCGCTTCGGCGGCTTTCGCGGCTTCCTTGGCTGCCTTCTCCGCTTCCTTCGCCGCCTTGTCGGCCGCAATCTGCTCCTTCGTGCGGCGGACGCGCTTGGGCTTCACGGGCGCTTCAGGTTCTTCCTTCTCATACGGATACGGGACGACCACTGGGTTTGCCTCCGCGTCGTCGTCAGAAGATGCCTTCTCCTGATTCGATGCGGAGTCATGGTCGAAACGCCCGCTCACCAAGCCTTCGTACAGTTCCATATATTTCTTGGAGGAGTTCGTCCAGCTGTAATCGCCAGTCATGCCGCGCTGCTGGAGCGTGTGCCACACATCCTTGTGGTTCTCGTAGTAATCGATGGCGCGGTTGATGACATTGAGCATGTCATTGGCGTTGTAGTTGAAGAACGTGAAGCCATTGCCGTCGCCGGTGTACTCGTTGTAGGACAGCACCGTGTCGCGCAGACCGCCCGTCTCGCGGACAATCGGCACTGTGCCGTAGCGCAGGGCAATCAGCTGGCTCAAGCCGCACGGCTCGAACTGGCTGGGCATAAGGAACATGTCGCAGCCCGCGTAGATTTGATGCGCCAGCGCGTGGTCCATCGCAAACCGCGCCGCGACCTTGCCCTTGAACTCGCCCTCTGCCCACGAGAACAGGTTGACATAGCGGCTCTCGCCCATGCCCAGCACAACCAGCTGCACGTTCTCGCTCATCAGGTCGCCGATGATGTAGTCCACAAGATCAAGCCCCTTCTGGCTGCTCAGGCGGCCCACCATGCCGATAATCGGCACATTCGAGTCAACAGTCAGACCGAGCTTCTCCTGCAATTCTGCCTTGCACTTTGCCTTGCCGGACAGGTCATCCGCGGTATATTCCGCCGGAATGCGCGCGTCCGTCGCGGGATTGTAGTCCGCCATGTCGATGCCATTGAGCACGCCGAACACTTCACGCTTGCGCGCGCGGAGCAGACCATCCAGCCGCTCGCCGTAGTATGCCGTCTGAATTTCCTCGGCATAGGACGGGCTGACGGTGGTGATGATGTCGGAATACACCAGCGCAGCCTTCATGAAGTTCGCGCAGCCGTAGCACTCCAGCTTGTCGTCCGTCCACAGGCTGTCGCCCAGACCCAGCACGTCCTGCACTTCGCGGATGCCAAACACGCCCTGATACTGCAGGTTGTGGATGGTGAACATGGTTTTGATGTTTGCGAAGAACGGCAGGTGGGCATACTGAATTTTCAGCAGTGCGGGCACCATGCCGGACTGCCAGTCATGCGCATGAATCACGTCGGGCTGGAAGTCCAGCAGCGGCAGGGCGTTCAGCGCCGCGCGGCAGAAGAAACCAAAGCGTTCGTACTCGTCGCCGCCCATGCCGTAGATATACGGACGGCCAAAATAGAACTTGTTGTCCACAAAGTAGAACTTCACGCCGTCCTTTTCCAGCAGTTCAATGCCGCAGTACTGACGGCGCCAGCCCAGCGCGACCTCAAAGTCGGTCACATGGGTCATCTGGTCAACATACTGCTTCGGCACCGCCGCATACAGGGGCAGCATCACGCGCACGTCGTGACCCTGCTTCGCCAGAACAGGCGCCAGCGCGCCGACAACATCCGCCAGACCGCCGGTCTTGATAAACGGGACGCACTCGCTCGCCGTAAAGAGAATCTTCATCGTTTCTATCCTCCATCAGAAATATTTCCTGCCGGGGGCAAGGGAAAAAATTACGGGAAATAACAAACCGCACCAATAGTATAGCACATATTGGCGCGGTTTGCAAATCCGAACCGCGTCAATTCGATTTAGGCGATTCGTGGATTAAATGACAACATTCTTCGCGATAACAATCGGGTATGCCGCCGGGCCGATGAGCCGCGCGCTGCGCTTGATGACCGTTTGCTTGTCCAGAATGCAGTTTTCGATGGAAGCGTCGTTGTGCACCTGGCCATCCTGCATGATGATGCAGTTCTTCACATGCGCACCGGGGGCAATGCGCACGCCGCGCGCCAGCACAGAGTTCTCCACCGTGCCTTCGATAATGCATCCATCCGCCACCAGCGAGTTGACGACGGTCACATTGTCGCCATAGCGGGCGGGCATCTCGTCGCGAACCTTGGTGTACACAGGCAGCTCCGCCGTGAACAGACGATGGCGAATCTGGGTATCCAGCATATCCATATTGAACTTGAAGTAGCTCTGCACGGAGTCCATGCGCCAGCACAGACCAGTGTACGCCCACGCATTCACGCGCGCCGTGCCTTCCGTCACCAGACGGAGCAGCACATCACGGTTGAAGTCATGATAGCCGTGCGCCACGCCCTTGTCCACCAGCGTGCGCAGCAGCTCACGCTTCATCACGACGACCTCCATGCTCGTCAGCGGCAGGTTCGGATGCGTCGGATCAACTTCCATGTCCGTCACCATGCCGCTTTCATCCACCGCCAGATAGCAGCCCAGTTCATCGCGCTGCATGTTCGGATCAGCGGTGTACATGATGGTGATGTCCGCGCCGCTGTTCTGATGATACGCCACAAACTCCGCGATATTCGCGTTGTAGATGATGTTGGAGTTGCTCAGCACCAGATATTCCTGCTTGGAGCGGGAGAGATAGTTGGTGTTGGAGCGCAGCGCATCCAGCATACCAGAGTACACGCCAACATTCTCGCGCGTCAGGAACGGCGGCAGCACCTTGAGGCCGTCATTCTTCCCGTGCAGATCCCACTCCTTGCCGGAGCCGATGTGATCCATCAGGGAGTGATAATTCTTCTGCATGATGACGCCGACGTTCTTGATGCCGCCGTTGACCATCGAGGACAGCAGGAAGTCAATGACGCGGTAGCGACCGCCCACAGGCAGCGCCGCGATGGCGCGGGTCAGGGTCAGCTCGCGCAGATTGGCGTCATTTTCGCCGGTGTAGATAACACCCATTACGTTTTTCATTTTCTTACATCCTTTCCGCTGCTGTGATTATCAGAATTTGGTGTTTTCGTCCACCTGCTGACCCGCGGTCACGCTGACACCGGCGGGAAGGGTGACACCCTGACCGACGACGGCGATATTGCCCGTCTCTTCGCCGACCATGCAGCCCGCACCAATCACGGCGTTCTCCGCCACAATCGCCCGACGGACAACCGCACCGCGCTTGATGACCGCATAGGGCATGACAACCGAGTCAATGACGCTTGCACCCTCTTCAATAGTCACGCCTGCGAAAATCACGGAGTGCTGCACAGAGCCGTAGACTTCCGAGCCTTCCGTAACCAGCGAATCGCTCACGACAGCGCCCTTGGCGATGTAGTGCGGCGCAAGGCCCGGATTCTTGGCATAGATGCGCCACTTCTTGTCATGCAGGTCAATCGGCATGGGCACGCTGAGCAAGTCCATGTTCGCTTCCCACAGGGACTCAATCGTGCCGACGTCCTTCCAGTAGCCCTCGAAGTTGTATGCCACCATGACCTGCTTGTCGTTCAGCATCGCGGGGATGATGTTCTTGCCGAAGTCATTGGCGGATGTCTTGTCTGCCTCGTCCGCGGTCAGGTACGCGCGGAGCTTCGCCCACGAGAAGATGTAAATGCCCATGGACGCCTTGTTGGACTTGGGCTGCTTGGGCTTTTCTTTAAATTCAACAATGTTGTCGTCCGCGTCCGTATTCATGATGCCGAAGCGGCTCGCTTCTTCCCACGGCACAGGGCGCACAGCAATCGTCGCATCCGCGCCTTTGCGGATGTGGTACTGCAGCATGGCGTTGTAGTCCATCTTATAAATATGGTCGCCGGAAAGAATCAGCACATATTCCGGATTATTGCTGTCGATAAAGTCAATATTCTGATAAATGGCGTTTGCCGTCCCGTTGAACCATTCGCCGGAATCCCCTGTTTTCACATGCGGTGCAAGAATCGTCACACCGCCGTTTTTCTTATCCAGATCCCATGGAATCCCAATCCCGATATGCTGATTCAAACGCAGCGGCTGATACTGTGTCAGCACGCCGACGGTATCCACGCCGGAGTTAATGCAGTTGCTCAATGGAAAATCGATAATACGATACTTGCCTCCAAATGCAACTGCCGGTTTTGCAACTTTTGATGTCAGGACACCTAAACGGCTTCCCTGACCTCCCGCTAATAGCATTGCTATCATTTCTTTTCGAATCACGTCAATCACCTCTCGTCACTTTCTAGTCAATCTAGTCCTCTTGATATTTCAAGTATATCACAACCATTTTTCAATGTACATCATTTTACACAATTTTTTCAGAAATTTTTTCTTTTTTTTGACATTTTATACAAATATGTGTGTTTGTCCTGTTTTTTTCGTCAAAATAGCTAACATGGAATTGTCCGAAAAGAATTTGCAAATTCCTGATATATGGTTATAATGTAACTGTTTCAGGCGTTATACAACGCCTTGTTATAAAATGAGGAAGTTTTTCATAAACTTTTTCATCAACAATCAACGAAAAAACAGGCAGGTATCCATAATATGTATAAAATTAATTTTCAGGAACCAATACACATTCACTTTATCGGAATCGGCGGAATCAGCATGAGCGGTCTCGCTGAGATTCTTTTTGAGGAACATTTTACGATTTCCGGTTCTGACTCCAAAGAATCTGAACTCACCAGACACTTAGAGCATATGGGAATGCAGATTTTCTATGGTCAGAAAGCTTCCAATATTATAGAAGGTATCGATCTTGTCGTGTACACCGCAGCGATCCGTGAAGATAACCCGGAATTTGCCGCTGCAAAAGAAAAAGGTATTCCGATGTTAAGCCGCGCAGAACTGCTCGGTCAGATTATGGATAACTATCAGAATTCCATCGCAGTATCCGGTACCCATGGAAAAACAACCACAACTTCCATGATCTCCCAGATTCTGCTCGCCGCTAAAAAAGATCCAACCATCACAGTCGGCGGTATCTTAAAAGCGATCAATGGAAATCTCCGCGTCGGAAAATCTGACGTATTTATCTCCGAGGCCTGTGAATATACAAACAGCTTTTTGAATTTCCGTCCAAAATACAGCATTATTTTAAATATAGAAGCGGAACATCTTGACTTCTTTAAAGATATTCATGATATCCGCAATTCTTTCCACTTATTTGCAAAAAATACAAAAGAAAATGGTGCCATTATCATCAACGGCGAAATTGAGAACTATCAGGAGATCGTAGAGGGACTCGCTCCACAGGTCATTACCTACGGTATGAGTGATGCCTGCGATTTTTATCCTGCTGATATCACCTTTAACGAAAAAGCATGTGCAAACTTCACTGCCATGTACCACGGCGAGAAAGTCATGGATGTCTCCCTGAATGTACCCGGACTGCACAATGTTTCCAACGCTCTCGCTGCCATTGCCCTTGCCCTTGATCTAAAGATCCCAAAAGAAGACATTCTTGCAGGCCTTTCTGCTTTCGGCGGTGCAGACAGACGTTTCCAGTATAAAGGATGCGTAGATGGTGTCACGGTCATTGATGATTATGCACATCATCCGACAGAGATCCGCGCTACGTTGACCGCGGCGAAAAAATATCCACACAAACGTCTGGTGCTTGTATTCCAGCCACATACTTACTCCAGAACAAAGGCATTTTTAAATGATTTTGCAGAGGTTCTCTCCATGGCAGATGTTGTGGTATTAGCTGATATTTATGCAGCCCGCGAAAAGAATACTTTCGGCATCAGTTCCAGAGATATCGAAGCAAAATTAAAGGAAAAAGGCACGGATGTCCATTATTTTCCTTCCTTTACAGAAATTGAAAACTTTTTATTAAAAAATTGTATAAACGGTGATTTGTTGATAACTATGGGCGCCGGAGACATTGTAAATGTTGGCGAACACCTGCTTGGCAGATAACTTATCCACATTATCCACATTCAATTGGGGAAAACTTCAACTTTTGAATGTGGATTTTTTTGTTTACATAAAGTTATCCACATTTTTATGTCAAAAAGCTGTGAGTCCTTGTATTTCCTCACTTTCGTACGTTTTTCACAAAATGAGGTTTTCCTGGAACTCTTTTTTATCCACATTATCCACACTTTTGAAAACCCTTGATTTTACTGGGTTTGTTGGCAATTTTTTTCTTCTCTTTTTTACATTCCTGTGCTATAATTTGGGACGAGCTGATGGATAGGATATTCCATCCAGCTTTGTATGAAAGGAAGGAACATAATGGCAAATATAACACTTCATAGTGACAGTCAGACCTCTGCCACCAGTGTATCGAATATTTTCATTGATGAATATATGTCTGATGCCAATGGAGAGTTTGTAAAAATATATCTTTATCTGTTACGGCAGTTAAACGCGCCGGATGCTGCGTTTTCCATTTCTGCCATGGCAGATAAATTCGAGCATACAGAAAAGGACATTAAGCGTGCTTTAAGTTACTGGGAGCGTATGCATCTGCTCCGCCTGGAATATGACTCCAGTGAGAATCTGACCGGCGTCTGTTTTTTAGACACCAAGCGCAGACCATCTGAGAACGAAGACCCTGTGACAGTATCCACACAGGAAACTGCTTCTTCTGAATATTCCGCAGCCGTATCCCCGGAAGGATCTTCTTTGAAGCCATCTGTTCCGGAACCGAAGAACTACTCTGCTGAGGATATCTCCATGTTCCGCAAACAGGAATCTGTGGCAGAACTTTTATTTATTGCTGAGCGTTACCTGGGACGTATTTTAACCCCAACGGATATGAACAGCATTTTATACTGGTACGACGGTCTTGGTTTTTCCACAGATCTCATTGAGTATCTGGTGGAGTACTGCGTGAGCAAAGGACACACCAGTATCCGCTACATAGAAAAGGTTGCCCTTGCCTGGGCTGATAATCACATTACAACTGTAGAACAGGCAAAGCTGACTGCCGGCCTGCATAGCCAGCTTTATTTTTCCGTTATGAAGGCACTGGGAATCAATGGACGTTCCCTTGTTCCGGCAGAGACTGCCTATATTGATAAGTGGCGGTCTGACTATGGATTTTCATCTGAGGTCATCACGACTGCCTGTGAACGCACCATACAGGCGATACATCAGCCAAAGTTTGAATATATTGACTCTATTCTGACCAGCTGGAAGAAGAATCACGTAAGCACTTTGGAAGATATTGCAAGACTGGATGAAGCTCACCAGAAGAAGAAAAAAACTGCGGTTCCAAACACCGCACAGACATCCCAACCGAAAAACCGTTTTAATAATTTTGAACAGCGTTCCTACGATTACGATCAGCTGGAAAAAATGCTGCTCACAACTTCTGCACAACACTAGATGATGCAGTATCCTCATCTTACAGGACAACAGGGAGAATCCAATGGCATTGAATAATTCGCAGTATGACGAAATTTTTCGTTCTTACGACGCAAAACAGCTAAAAGCACAACATCAGTTAGAAGAGCGCACAAAAGCTGCCTATGAACGTTCCCCGGAACTGAAGGCATTAGATGCCTCTATTGCGGAGATTTCCGTGGCATCCGCAAGACGTCTCTTAGATGGGGACAGTTCTGCTCTCACCGAATTAAAAGCGGAACTGAAAAATCTCCGCACAAGAAAGAAAGCTCTCATGAAAGAACTCTCTCTCCCGGAAAACTATTTCGAGCCGGTTTATGAGTGTCCGGACTGTAAAGATACAGGCTATATCGATGGTAAACCATGCCACTGCTTCAAACAGCAGGCGATCGATCTGATCTATACCCAGTCCAATATTAAGGACATTCTTGCAAGGGAGAATTTCAGTACGCTGTCTCTGGATTATTATTCAGATTCCAACATCAACCCTGCGACAGGACTTACATCCCTTGCCACTGCCAAAGCCGCGGTTGCAAGATGCCATGAATTTGTAGATCAGTTTGATACCACTTTTGCTAATCTTTACTTTTTTGGAGATACCGGAATTGGGAAGACGTTTCTCTCAAACTGCATTGCAAAAGAATTATTAGATTCAGGACATTCCGTAATCTACTTTACGGCGTTCCAATTATTTGATATATTAAGCAAAGGTGTGTTTGAAAAAGATGCAGATGCCATCGCCACACACCAGAATATTTTTGACTGCGATCTGCTCATCATTGATGATCTCGGTACGGAGCTTTCAAACTCTTTTACCACATCGCAGCTGTTTCTGTGTTTAAATGAACGTATCTTAAGACAGAAGTCCACGATCATTTCCACCAACCTGAATATGAACCAGGTTGCCGATATTTATTCAGAACGTGTACTTTCAAGAATATCCAACAGCTATACCATCATCAAACTGTTCGGTGATGATATCCGCTTGAAAAAACGTATTCACTAGATGCTCTGGATATCCCCTTATCCAGCATCTATTGAAATAAATTGTTAATGTTTAATTTTTATGGAGGAAAACCACTCATGCCAAACGATGAAAGAATTCTAGAAACCATGCCAGACGGCGCCCTCGGCTTAATTCCCTTAAAAAGCTGTGAAGAATTAGGTGCCAAAGTTGACCAGTACTTAGTAGGCTGGAGAGAGAAAAGAGAACATGCACATAAGAATGAAGCTGCATTCAAAGGATACCACCGTGACTCTTACATCATCTCCACATCTGTACCTCGTTTTGGAACAGGTGAAGCCAAAGGTGTGATCAAAGAATCTGTCCGTGGATATGATCTTTATCTGATGGTATACGTAACCAACTACAGCCTCACTTACTCTGTATCCGGTCACGAAAACCACATGTCCCCAGATGACCATTACGCTGATCTCAAACGTATTATTGCTGCTGTCGGCGGTAAAGCAAGACGTATCACAGCAATCATTCCTTTCTTATATGAAAGCCGTCAGCACAAACGTACTGCACGTGAGTCCTTAGACTGTGCACTTGCATTACAGGAACTGACTGCTATGGGTGTTGACAATATCATCACTTTTGATGCCCATGATCCTCGTGTCCAGAACGCGATCCCTCTCAAAGGATTTGAGACTGTTCAGCCGGCTTACCAGTTCATCAAAGGTATCTTAAAGAACTGTGATGACTTAAAACTCGACAATGACCATTTAATGATCATCTCCCCGGACGAAGGTGGTACAAACCGTGCTGTTTACCTTGCAAACGTACTTGGTGTCGATATGGGTATGTTCTACAAACGTCGTGATTACAGCAAGATCGTAGACGGCCGTAACCCGATCGTTGCCCATGAGTTCTTGGGAACTTCTGTAGAGGGAAAAGATGTTATCATTATCGATGATATGATCTCCTCCGGTGAGAGTATGATCGACGTTGCAACAGAGTTAAAGAAGAGAAAGGCAAACCGTATCTTCGTTGTTTCGACATTTGGTCTCTTCACCAACGGTCTTGAACGTTTCGACAAGGCAGTGGAAGATGGTACTATTTACAAAGTAGTTACCACAAACCTCACTTACCAGACACCGGAACTTCTTTCCAGACCATACTACATTAACTGTGATATGAGTAAATACATCGCTTACATCATTGATACTTTAAATCATGATTCATCCATCAGCGATCTGTTAAACCCATATGACAGAATCCAGAAACTGGTATCCAAATACAAAAAAGAACATAAATAATATCGTTTCCAGAGGAACTGTTCCGTACAGTTTCTCCGAAACACACAAAAAAGGAATTGCAAGATGCAATTCCTTTTTTGTGTTTATAACCACTCTGTTATCTTCTGATCTTATGTATTAAAATAAGTCTACTCTTCCAGCATGTTTCTGGTTGATCACATAATATGCTGCATACTCTTCCGGTTTTAAGTATACTTGAATGCTCTTAATGGAAGATGCTCTGTGACCTTCTGCTTCGAACTGTTTCTTTGCTTTCTCGATCACGTCAGCAACAACTGCTTCCTGTCCCTGGAACTGGATAAATACTTCCGGTTTCAGTTCTTCTTTCTTAGGAGCAGCCTTCTTTGCAGCAGCCTTTTTCACTGCTGTTTTTGTTGCTGCTTCTACCTTTTCTGTTGCTTTCTTTGCAGTATCCTTTACTGTTTCCTTGGTCTCAGCGACTTTTTTCCCAACTTCTTTAGCAACCGCTGCTGCCTTTGCTTCTGCTGCTGCCTTTGTCTCAACTGCTGTCTCTTTCACAGATTCTTTTGCTGGTGCAGATTTTACTGCTGCTTCTTTTACAGTATCCTTAGATGCCTCTTTCGCTGTTGTTTTTACTACTGGTTTTGCTGCTGTTGTCTTCTTTTCCATAATTGGTTCCTCCTTCAGACAAAAACTACTCACAAACTAAAAACTTCTCCATTGCTACTAATGCTTCCTGCTCATCTTCACCGTTTGCCTCGATATTAACTGTCATTCCTTTTGATGGGTTGAATGCCATAATTCCCATGATACTCTTGGCGTTGATCCTGCGATTATCACTTTCTAAAATAATCTCGCTATCAAAACGACACGCAACCTGAACTAATTCAGCAATTGGGTTATTATGTTCTTCTGAAACATTGGATACAATAATCTCTTTTTTGCTCATGCCATTCACTTCCTCTTTCACAGTACTTCGATATCTGTTTTTCCCTCCACAGATACATCAACTTTTTCCATACTCTTCAAAATATATACCATTACCCTTAAATTTGCAAGGCATCCCACAGAAAACTGTTAAAGTTCAACGAAGGAACTGCGGAACCGCCTGAAATTTTATGCATTTTTATGTATTCTTTTTACTTTTGGTAAGTAAAGAATATATTTCCTGCATTAAAAAACATTTCATCTGCGTCTGCAGTCGTCCGCTTATAAGTCTGCCCCATCGCCGGGTCATAAAGCACAACATTATTTGCATCATATCCCACCACAAGAACGGCATCACTGCTTCCTGTCATTGCAAATACCGGATACCCGTTGCTCACATAGTATAGGATTTCATCTACCGTACAACCGGTAAGATCTAAAACAGTTGCATCCTTTAAGGTGTTAAGAAGAATCTGCTTCGGTGTCTCGCCCTGGGAGATCAGCGCACTGACGCTGATGTTGATTTCCTCTTTTTCCAAGATTGCATTCACACACTGGGCAATGCTTCCTGCTCCACTGTCCTCCTCGCCAACTACAATATCATTAAAGGCCGCCTGAGCCGTCTTTCTGGAACGTTTCCATACATACTGCTGATTTTCACCGATCACGACACCCATCTGGCTGTTTGCCGCAATAATCGCGTCAGAGACACTGTCTGTTGTCAGCACGACTTCTCCCTTTACATAAACATAATAACGGTTATTGTCCTTTTCTTCTTTCAGGGAGACTTCACGTTTCTGCTCTAAGATCGTCTCTTTCGGTGTCAGAATCTTCGGTGTCTTTTTCTTCGCCTCATCCTGCAGTGTGATCAGAACCTGTGTCTCTTTTTCATCCGTATTTTTTGTTGCAATATCTACCACTTTCAGGCTGTCACCCTCACGGTTCATGATCATGTCCTGATCTGCATCCACATAGGCAGTTCCATTGTTCTGAATACGGTTTAAGTATATCGTGTAACCACTGATGGTAATGTTCTGTACATAATATCCCGGTTTCTCATAAGTCTTTAAGATCTCATGTTCCTCTGAGGATGTATCCATGATTTTTACCTGATACATAGGAAACAGCGTATTACCTGCTGCATCTACCACGACATCGGCTGATTTTGCCACACCATACACAAAATCCTCCTGCATAAAGCCCAATGGTTTTACATAATCAGAAGCACTCCCGGTCACATCTGTCACTTTCTCCGTGACAAAGTCTATCATGTGGATCGTATCACTGCCACGGACTGCAGAAGGATCCACCCATGCCAGAAAACGGTTTGACTCAGAAATTGCGACCGCTTCGTCGGAAAGTCCTTCTACCATAATATAAAATGCGCCGCTCTCGGTCACATACATCAGCTGTCCCAATTCCGATTTCATCACCTCATAGGACTGGCTGGATGGGATAAACACCTGCTCCTCATTCGTATTTGCAAGACTGTCATAATGGTATACCGCAATACCCACCGTACCCTCATGGATTCCGCGGTTCATGTAGCCATACACAATATAGTCAATGCTTCCCGCCTCATCAATATTTACGATCTTAATGTCATGCTCACCATAGTTTTCCCGGTCATCTACCCCTTCATATCCCCGGAAACTGAACACTTTTGCAAGTGTATTTGCCTCCTGATTGTAACTCCAGAGTTCTCCCTCCTGCACAAAAGTGACCACTTTGCCGGATTCATTGGTCTGATACTCCACATCCTTCGAGCGGATTCCAAGCAGGATGCTGTTTCCTGAGATGCTGTCATTTTCCCCCCGGAAAATCTCTTCCATCGTCCGTTCAAAATTCAACAGATACATTCTTGTATTGGTATACCGCACTCTGTAGTATTCCTCAACGTTATAGTATTCGCTCTGTCCATTCTGTCCTACCCGTGTCACAACATAGTCCAGAACGATCACGTTGTAGGTGGGAGTGATCTCCTTGACAGATGGAACCGGTGTTGTCAGCCTTGTGCCATGAAACTCTGCCCAGCTCACCTGATTCAGTGAATTGTTTAATGTCACATACTGCAAAGTCGTGTTATCGCCGGTCGTTTTTTCCATATAAGTGCTGAGAGATGCCGCTTTCTCGCTGTCAAAAGTCGTATCATTGAACTGTCTGACAAAATCAATGCACTCCGACACATAGCTGTTCTGGGATTCTATGATTCGTGTGTAGTAG
>OLZV01000546.1_pt1 | contig 15773 bp, 15 predicted proteins | sample 1644531 | NCBI WGS metagenome assembly OLZV01 (sample SAMEA103958115, study PRJEB25191) | human gut metagenome | biome: human-associated habitat [ENVO:00009003]; feature: intestine environment [ENVO:2100002]; material: feces | place: Germany | collected 2013/2015
TAGACCCTGCCGTTCCCTTTTGCGTCAGGGACAAGGAGGTGATTCCCGTGTCGGGACATCATTCGCCCCGATTCGAGGTGACGGGGTTCCGGTTCGGCGAATTGGCCTACCTTACGGATTTCAAGACCATCGTCCCGGCCGAAGAGCGGAAGCTGTACGGTATCGAAGTGCTGGTGGTCAATGCGCTCCGGCCCCAGCCCCATGACTCGCATTTTTCGCTGGATGAGGCGCTGGCGCTGATCCGCCGCGTGGCGCCCCGTCGGGCTTACCTGACGCATATGTCGCACGAAATGGGTCTTTACGCCGAGCGTTCCGCGTTGTTGCCCGAAGGGGTATATCTGGCTTACGACGGATTGGAAATAAATGTAAACGATTGATAGAATGAAAGGTTTGAAAGGAAAGACCGTCGTGGTCACCGGAGCTTCGTCGGGGATCGGGGAGGCATTGGCCCGCGAATGTGCGGCCCAGGGTGCCAACGTGGTGCTCGGCGCCCGGAGTTTGCAAAAGTTGCAGCTCATCGTCGGAGATATCCGCTCCAAAGGCGGCGAAGCGGCCTTCTGCGCGGTGGATGTGACCAGGCCGGAGGAGTGCCGCAATCTGATCGACACGGCCGTCGGGGAGTACGGCGGGGTGGATGTGCTCATCTGCAATGCGGGCCTTTCGATGCGGGCGCTGTTCGATGACGTGGATCTGGAGGTGCTGCACCGCCTGATGGACGTTAATTTCTGGGGCACGGTCTATTGTACCAAATACGCGTTGCCGTACTTGCAGGCTTCGCACGGGTCGCTGGTCGGCATCTCGTCGGTGGCCGGCTTGCACGGCCTGCCGGGGCGTACGGGCTATTCGGCTTCGAAATATGCGATGACGGGATTTCTGGAAACCGTGCGGATCGAGAACTTGAAGAAGGGGTTGCACGTGATGGTCGCCTGCCCGGGGTTCACGGCTTCGAATGTCCGCTTTTCGGCGCTCACGGCCGACGGTTCGAGCCAGGGCGAAACACCGCGCGACGAGGCGAAGATGATGACGCCCGAACAGGTCGCTCGTATCGTTATCCGGGGTATCGAAAGGCGCAAACGCCTTTGTCTGATGGAGGCCGAGGGGCGTGCCACGCACTTTATCAAGAAATTCGCCCCCGGCTTCCTCGACCGTATGTTCTATATGGTTATGGCCCGGGAACCGGATTCGCCGCTGAAATGACGGAGCAAAATGAAAAAAACAGAATTGCAGAAATAACAACCCTTGTACTGACCGGGTTGCTACTGCTCGACATAATCGTATTTTTTGTTGGTATGATATGCGATGGGGCAGGCGGAAACGGGCTGGTTTACGTGGTGTATTGCGGGATTGTTTCTTTGGTTTTACTGGGGTTATATCTTTTATGTTGCGCTGGGTTTTATTTCTTGTGGAAGGTGTCTTTCTGCAATAATCGCATCATACGCGTTTGTTCCTGTATTTTTGCGGCGTTGGCGGTCGGACTGTTGTCGCTTTTGTGAGGTGCACCGGATAGCGAAACATTAAATACGACAAAGGGGATGCTCGAAAAAGCATCCCCTTTGTCGTATTGTAAACTCCTCCTACTTGAAGAAAATCGACGAAATCTCCTTGTAGTTGTGTACGCGCTCGATGACGTTGGCGAAGATGTCCGCTACGGTCATCACCTTGAATTTGCTCAGGTCCTTTTCCGGGTTGAGCGGTATGGTGTCCGTGACGATCACCTCCTGCAAGGCACTGGCATTGATTTTTTCGTAAGCCTGCCCCGAAAGGATCGGGTGGGTGATGGCTGCCCGGACGCTCTTGGCACCTTTTTCCATTAGCATATCGGCTGCCATGCAGATCGTGCCGGCCGTATCGATCATATCGTCCACGATGATTACGTTGCGACCCTTCACGTCGCCGATGGCCGTCATTTTACCCACGACATTGGCTTTCGCACGCTCCTTGTGCGAGATGATGATCGGGGCGCTCAGGTGCTTGGCATAGGTGTTGGCCCGTTTGGCGCCGCCCATGTCGGGTGCCGCGATCGAGAGGTCCTCGATGTTCAGGCTCTTGATGTACGGTACGAAGATGCCGCTGGCATAGAGTGCATCCACCGGTACGTCGAAGAAGCCCTGGATCTGGTCCGCATGCAGGTCCATGGTCATAATGCGGTCCACGCCTGCCGCGACGAGCATGTTGGCTACCAGTTTCGCGCCGATCGGTACGCGGGGACGGTCTTTGCGGTCCTGACGCGCCCAGCCGAAGTAGGGCATCACGGCGATCACCTTGTAGGCCGATGCGCGGCGTGCGGCATCGATCATCATAAGGAGTTCCATCAGGTTGTCCAGCGGCGGGAAGGTCGATTGGATGATGAACACGGTGCAGCCGCGGATCGACTCGTTGAAGCAGGGCTGGAACTCTCCGTCGCTGAACTGTTGCACCTCCGAGTTTCCGAGCGTGGTGCCGTAGCTTGCGACGATTTTCTCCGCGAGGTACCGCGAGCCCCTGCCTGCGAAGAATTTGATTTTGTGGATAGCCATAGTATGTGATTGTGTTTTTGAATGGTGCAAAGATAGGATGTAAAGACCGAATTATCGGGTATTTCTAAAATCTTTTTTTACAACAACATTCTGTTAAACATTTGCCGATGAAGTCCAGGATCTCTTCGCGGCCCGTCCGTTTTTCGCTCGAGGAGCGGAACATCGGAGGCAACCCCTCCCACTGTTCACCGAGCACTTGTTTGTAGCGTTCGACGCTGCGTGCGAGCTGTGCGGCCGACAGTTTGTCGGTTTTGGTAAAGACGATGCCGAAAGGGATGCCCTCCCGGCCGAGCATTTCGATAAAGCGCAGGTCGATCTTCTGGGGCTCCAGTCGGGAATCGACCAGCACGAACAGGAAGTGCATCCGTTCACATCGGAGTACGTAGTCGGTGATGATTTTGGCGAACTCGTCGCGTTGGGTTTTCGATGTGCGGGCGTAACCGTAACCGGGCAGATCGACCAGATACCAACTGTCGTTGATGCGGAAATGGTTGATAAGCCGTGTCTTGCCCGGGGTACCGGAAACTTTGGCCAGGCCGCTGCGACCTGTGAGCATATTGACCAGCGACGACTTGCCGACGTTGCTGCGGCCGATGAAGGCGAACTCCGGGAGCGAGTCTTTCGGCAGTTGCGAAAGACGCTCGGAGCTGCATACGAATTGTGCCTTGTTGATCTGCATGACAAGCGGTAGCAAAAGAGGTACGGCGAGGGTGTTCCCGGGTTCGATCCGATCGTTTCGCAGGCGGCGGCAGCAATCGTCTGTCCGGCCAATTTATCTTTCTGCAAAAATAGTGGAAGGCGAACGGTAAGCCAAATCTGTCTGAACTTGTCCGGGCCACGCATCCGATTTTTTGCAAAGATAGGAAAAGTTGAGAGAAAACGGGAACTTGTTCCCGGTTTTCCGAGGTGCCTCCTATCCAAGGCTATGTCAAAGATAGTAAAAGACAAGGACAGAACCAAATTTGTTCAAGTCCCTTTTGCGCCTCCTTGCAGGGCATTATACGTAAGCGTAGCTGCCCTCCCCCTCCGAGCGTCGTTTGAGCTATGCCGAACCGTATCCTATTTTTCCAGAAAAGTGAAGTGCGGACGGTAAACCAAACGTCGTTGCCGAAGCCGACTTTTTCTTGAGAGCAGAGTTCACAGATATCTTCTGTTTCGTCCTTTTGACCGTCGGTTGTCCGAGGCTGTTCGGATCATATTCTCGTTTTGTAAAAAGATACAAAAAAAGGTGTTCGTGGTTTTCGGTCGATGTTTGTACGATCGAAAATGCGGGCATTCCGCTCTTTTGCCAAAAGGCACCCGGAAAAAAGAGGTTCGAAACTCCTGCCGGGACGTGTCTTGTGAAAATTAATTCGTACCTTTATGGCTGTTTTAGAATTTTGAGTGTTATGAAGAAAGAGTGGAACGACGTGCGTGAATTTCACGAAAAGTTCGGTCATCCGTGTCCGGATGCACCCCGTATGCTGGATAAAAAACGCTCGCTCAGCCGGGCGAAATGGATGAACGAGGAGGTTGCTGAATTTCTGGTCGCCGAGGATATCTACGAGCAGGCCGACGCGATGATCGACCTGATGTACTTCGCGCTGGGTACGATGGTCGAGATGGGACTCGAGCCGGACGAACTGTTCGAAATCGTTCAGCAGGCTAACATGGCCAAGTTGTGGCCCGACGGCAAGCCGCACTACAATCCCAAGGACGGCAAGGTCATCAAGCCCGATACGTGGGAGGACCCTGCACCGAAAATCCGGGCCTGCATCGATGCCGTGATCGCCCGTAAGGGGAAATAACCTCCGTTTCGTATCGTGTAAATATACCCTTTCGTGCCGGTAATTCGGTGCGAAAGGGTAATTTTGTTTGTCGAAGGGGTGTTTTTCCAAAAAATAATCGTAACTTCATTCATCGAAAATTAACTTTTTGTTGTCATGAAAAGACTTTTTGGAATATTGCTATGGGCGTTGTTTTGTCTGTTCGGCACACAACTGTCATTCGGACAGAACAACCGCGAGCAGGTGCTCGCATTGCAGCGGCAGGCTATTGAATTGATGGATAACGGTGATCCCGATCAGGGTATCGTGTTGCTCCGGCAGGCACTGACACTCGATCCGGACTATTGGCCTTTGACGTACGAGATGGCTTACGCCTATATGGTCAAACGGGATTATCAGAAAGCGATCAAACTCGCCAAAACACTTTATAAGTACGAGGATTGCAACGATCTGGTTTATCAGTTGGTCGGAAATTGCTACGATTATCTGAAGAATCCGAAAAAAGCCTTGAAAGTTTATGCGCAGGGGCTCAAACGCTTTCCCGATTCGGGCGCTCTTTATCTGGAGCAGGGGGTCGTTTCGGGAATGCAGGGGCATTACGACGAAGCGGTCGCTTCTTTCGAAAAAGGCATCAGCGTAGCTCCGATGTTCCCGTCGAACTATTACCGGGCGGCCCAGTTTTATGCTTATTCCACCAGCAAGGTCTGGAGCCAGATTTATGGCGAGATAATGATGAACCTGCTACCCAGCGGCGACCGGAATAAGGAGATGAGCGAGCTTTTGTTCCGTAACTATAAAACTGGCATCGTTTTTTCCACCGATTCCGTGTCGGTCGATTTTTACGAGAACCGTCCGATCGCCATAACGATCGATATGCTTCTGGCCGGGGATGTGCGGGAGCCTTACGGTGCCGTGTACGAGGCGGCGATGCAGGCTGCGGCCGGGGGCGAACGGTCCGTCGATCTGGAATCCCTGAACCGGATCCGGATCCGGTGGATCGACGAAGGCCTGAAGAAGTTGGACGAAGGGGCGAATACGGTGCTGAAGTATGACAATCAAATCGTCGTTCCTTTTTTGGAATATCTGCGTTCGGTGCGGGATGCCGGTCATCTGGAAGCCTACAACTATTGGGTGCTCCGGGAAGGGAATAAGACTGCATTCGGCTTGTGGGTCAGCGACAACCGGCAGAAATTCAATGATTTTATGAAGTGGTTCGAACACAACAGGTTGAAAATCGCGGATGCCCCGATTCCGATATCGTACTTATAATAAATAGGGGCTGCGGTAATCGATATACCAATATATGGGGATTCGGCGGTGTGTCCGAATTTGCATATCTTTGCAGAAGATAGGATGCGCCTCGGAAAACAGGGAACAAGTTCCCGTTTTCTCTCGGCTTTCACTATCTTTGTAACATAATCCTTGCATTATGAAACAGACGGAACATTCTTTCGATAATACGGAGCGGGGGCGTCTCCTCTTTTCGCCGGGTATGAAGCTGGCCGACCTGGTCGAGTCCAACTACGAGTTGCTCGTGGTGCTTGCCCGCATGGGTATTCCCCTCGGCTTCGGCGAGTCGAGTGTCGGCGAAGTCTGTCGCCAACGCGGAATTTCGGCGGAGCTTTTTCTGATGATTTGCCGAATTTATTCGTCGGAGGTCCCGGTTCTGCCTTATGAGCAACTGACTTCGGACGATTTGGGCGGTGTCCTCGATTACCTGCATACTTCGCATCTGTATTATCTGGAGGTTACTCTTCCGCATCTGGATGCGAAGATGGCCGCGATGACAGCGACTTGCGACGGAGTACACAGTAAAATCTTGAGTACGTTTTTCGCCGATTACCGCCGGGAAGTGGATAATCATTTCGATTACGAGGAGCGAACCGTGTTTCCTTACGTGCAGGCTCTGCTCGAAAAACGTCGGGTGGACGGTTACAATATCCTCTGTTTCGAAGATAATCATAGCGATATCGACGGGAAGCTGTGCGATCTGAAGAATATCATTATCAAGTACCTTCCTGAAAATTGTTCCGCCAAGCTGCGCTACGAAGTGCTCTCCGATATTTTCCGCTTCGAGGAGGACCTCAGCCGACATACCGTCATCGAGAATCAGATCTTGATTCCGTTGGTCGAAAAATTGGAGAAAAATGGATAACGGTCGTATTTATAAAGTGTTGATTATCGAGCCTTCCGCAATCGTGGGGGCCGGTATTCGGACATTGTTGGACGGTTTTTCCGAATTCAGGGCCCTCGATGCCGAGACTACCGGCGACCCGGCGACCTGTTTCGAACGGGTGGCGACGACGGGACCCGACCTGGTGCTGATCAATCCCGCGCTGTTTCCCGTGATGCGCCGCACTCCGATACGAAACGCCTTTCCGATGTTGCAGGACGTTCCGATTATCGCTCTCTGTCACGGAGCTGTGGACGATGAGCTGCTGCACGAGTTCGACGGAGTAATCAATCTTTACGACTCACCGGGACGGGTGCATCACAAACTTCGGCAGGCTCTCGAGCAGACGCGTACGACGGCACAGCCTGAAGGCTATGAGCTTTCGGAGCGCGAGCGCGAGATCCTCGTTGCCGTCGCCCGGGGCCTGACTAACCGGGAGATCGCCGACCAGTATTTCATATCGATCCATACGGTTATTTCCCACCGCAAGAACATCACCCGCAAGACGGGCATCAAGACCATCGCCGGTCTCACGGTCTATGCTCTGCTGAATAATATGATTTCCGAAGCCGACCTGGGTAATTGATCTTTTGCCGATGGCACCAGGCGAGTTTTTCAATTTATTTCCTAGCTTTGTAGAAGGTAGAATGCACCTGGAAAACTGTGAGCAAGCTCCCGTTTTCTTTTCGGCTTTCGCTATCTTGGAGAGGTAGGATACGATTCGGCAATCTCTGCGTGCAAGCCCGCACGATTTCTCACTGCTCACTATCTTTGACATAGTCTTAAATAGGATGCGATTCGGAAAACTGGGAACAAGTTTTCGTTTTTTCTCGGTTTTCACTATTTTTGTTTAATCCGAATCGTAGCGCTTCCTGCTGAAAGCTTTGCGGTTGCGGGGGTATTGTAAATTCCCCCCCCCTCCCGGCCCCTGTGGAAGTATTACGTGTTTGTATGGCCGGATCGTTGCGTTAAGGGCGGATTTGTTCTTTCCTTGTCCCCGAAGATGTCAATGGGTGGGGCAGATGCTTTCCTGCGGCTTCCTGACAGGGAGAGGACGTTTAGCAGCAGGTGGTTGATAGATACTTAATGAGTGTATTTTTATGTCTTTCCCGTAATGATTCGTATTCCAATATCCCTGAATATGTTGAGCGGACGTTGTGACGGTTTTTATGTATTCGCTTGGGATGAAATGAAAGAAAACACATCGAAAAAGCTATGAGAAAAATTGAAGCCGCCGTTTGCGGTATTACATTATTGTATGTATTTAGTACAATCGGAACTATCTACTGTCTAATTATGGGTAGCTATCTTACTCTTTTTTTGATAAGTGATACCGTTGCTGTACTTTGTTTTATGTCCTATATCGCAATAAGCCTGTTTATTTATTTAAGAACGAATCTTTCATTTAAAGATAGTCGTACATTGAAAATATGTTTGATTATAATGGCTGTTGTCCTTATAAGTAAATATTTGGGCTTCATGTTGTAAGTGGTTGATGTATAGAATTTTGGAATTTGGTGAATAACTGTTGATCTGTACTGATTTTAAGGGTTTTATTCGGAAAACGTAATTATCTTTTGAAAATGAAGCCAGAGAATAGTATTAGAAATAAAAAAGTTGAACTTGCGGTCAGTAGCGTCGTATTTCTTTATGCTGCGAATATCGTATGGTATTTCTTGACGGGTGTATTCGAGTGGGGAGATCCGTTGGGCGTATATTTAATATTCATAGCAAATGGCATACTTGGTTTGATTTTGTATGTGGCTGTAAGTTTGATATGCTATCGGAAAATAAAGATTTCGCCTAAAAATAACCGTGTGTTGAGAATATGTCTTATAATAATTACAGGTATTTTTTTTGTTTGGCTGGTATTGTTTCGGCTGCTTCCGAATTTTGAGTGATATAAAGAGCGTGTCGCTGCCCGGTCCTTTTTGTCGCATGCGATTACGACGATTAGCGAGATGGTTGCCGATTATTTTATTTGTTTGTTATGCGGTATTTAACGGTGGATGGATACTTCGATGGAACGGGCATTCGGGATGCGGCCAATGGAGGTTACTTGGAGCACGATGAAGTCGGCATAAGTCCGGATCTTTCGAAACGGATCGATGTGTGGTTGGAGCAATATTGGAAGGAGTTCATAAAGGGATTTCCCGATCGGGATAAAATCGTCGAATTGGACGATGAAGGAATCCGTATTGCTCATCGATTAAAAAAAGAATTTCCTGAAGATAAAATCGGATACTTCTCCGATGCCCGAATGGTTGCATTGTATGATGAGAAAGTACATGGCGGGTTTCGAAGTGGTAACGATTGTAGGTCGAAAGGTAAAAACGAAGATGGGTGATAATCTGTACGGAGTGAGGTGAACGAATTCGTATCGAAATAAAGAACTGCGAAAAAATTTGAAATTACGATTTTTGTATTTCAACCGGATTTGATTTTCTTTCGAAATGAAACGAAAAAGATTGATCTTGACAATTTTGTCATTGGTAGTTATCCTGTCTTTGAGCAGTTTGGTGTTGTGGCGTTATTTGAGTGGCAAGTATGTCGAGACGGCAGAAAGTATTAGGGATTACTTTATGTGGCCGACTTATCAACGACTGCCATTAGAGTATTATAATTCATTCGGGTATTATCCCCGTTCGATGGATGAAGCCGTCGATTTTTATCAGCAAACTTATTGGCCTAATATGGCGAAAAAAGATTTAAGAGCCCAGCAATTTCTGACGGATCCGTTTGCCAGGGACGGAGGTGAGTTTTTGTATATTCCTCTTTATGATTATTATAAAAAGGTTCCGGTATCCTTCATTTTTTTAAGTGCCGGTGTCGATGGCAAGATGGATAACGAAATAGCACCGAGCGATACCCTGTACCTGAATAACTGGTGGGCAAAGCTCGACGTGTATAATTATGAAGAGGCAATTCTCTTGCAGGATTTTTGTGAGAGATGGGATGAAACATCGAACGTATTCGGTGAGGTTGAATCCCTTGATTATTATCCTCCTTATCCCGATATTCCTCGGTTCAGGATGACGGATTACCTGTGGGGAAAGAAAGATTGGATCGTGCAGTTGGGTCCGCTTACGGGGTTGTATTAGAACCGGCATTAAAATAGCACCGGCTTCCCTTTAGGAAGCCGGTGCTTTCGTATCGGTGTCGTACATTCCGGAATTTTCGGTCCGAGAATCCGTTTCCGTCAATACCCAAGATACGGAGCATCGAGCGGTAGGACTGTTCTTTGGCGAACAGACGGGTGTAGTATTCGTTGTCGTCCTTGTCCCGGTCGATGATGACGTGTTTCGGGACGGGGGCGTGATGCGAACGGTCGCCGGGAATAGTTATATTATGATAACCTAATGAAAATCTGAAAGGAGCGGAATTCGGGTTCTGCGGAAGAGCAACCCCTGCAACCATATTGGTTGCAGGGGTTGCTCTTATTTGAAGGAAATGCTGGAGATATTACTCTAAGAGTCCCAATTGTATGATCCAATCTTTCTTTCCCCACAGATAGTTTCTCATGGTAAAATGTAATGCAAGTTCGGGATAAGGCGGGTTATATTTTAGGAGTGTTTCTATATCTTCTCCATATGCACGACACAGATCTTCCCATTTAATCCAATAGTCTTGCAGCAAAACAGCTTCTTCGTAATTATATACATCGAGTTTTGCCCACCAGTTATTCAGATACAGGGTATCGCTCGGTGTTATTTTGTTATCCATCTTGCCATCGACACCAGCACTCAATAGAATGAAGGATACAGGTTTCTTTGTTTCGTAATCATAAAGGGGGACGTATTGTATTTCACAACTATCTCTTGAAAACGGATCTTGCAATACCTGTTGTGCTCTGAGAGTCTCTTTAGACTCATCCGGTTGAATCTCCCGATGATAGAAATCGAGGGCTTCGTCCATCGAGCGAGGAAAATAACCGAACGTTAGGTAAAATGAAAGAGGAAGCTGCTGCTGGTTTGGAGCCGCTTTATAATCAGATCTCATACGTTCCGCTATTTTTTTATATTTAGACGAAAGATAACATCTCGTGGTCCCAAATCCCAGCAACAATAATATGGTTATTACTGAAAGCGTTATCAGAATAAATTTTTTCTTTTGTTTCATGGGTTTCTTCGGAAATGATGAATTTTTCGTATTCGGAGCATGTACTCGGAATCTTCTGTCCGAGAATCCGTTTCCGTCAATATCCCAGGATGCGGAGCATCGAGCGGTAGGACTGTTCTTTGGCGAACAGGCGGGTGTAGTATTCGTTGTCGTCCTTGTCCCGGTCGATGATGACGTGTTTGGGGGCCGGAATCAGACAGTGCTGGATGCCGCCGAAGCCGCCGATCGACTCCTGATAGGCTCCCGTATGGAAGAAGCCGATATATTGCGGATTCCCCGGTTCGAGCTTGGGCAGGAAGATCGCGTTGATGTGCGATTCCGAGTTGTAGAAATCTTCGCTGTCGCAGGTCAGGCCGCCCAGCAGCACACGCTGGTATTCTTTGTCCCAGTTGTTGATCGCCAGCATGATGTAGCGCTGGTTGATGCCCCACGTATCGGGCAAAGTCGTGATGAAGGAGCTGTCGATCATGTACCAGTTCTCGCGGTCGTTCTGCTGTTTCTGATTGACGATCGAGTAGAGGGTCGCGCCGCTTTCGCCGACGGTAAACGATCCGAATTCAGTGAATATGTGCGGTTCGTCGATTCCGTTGCGGGTACAGATGTTCTTGATCTGCGCGATGATCTCTTCGGTCAGGTACTCGTAGTCGTACGAGAAGTCGAGCGAGTTTTTGATCGGAAAGCCGCCTCCGATGTTGAGGCTGTCCAGATCGGGGCAAATGGCCTTCAATTCGCAGTAGATGTTCAGGCATTTCGACAGTTCGTTCCAGTAGTAGGCCGTGTCCTTGATACCGGTATTGATGAAGAAGTGCAGCATTTTGAGCTTGAACTTCTTGTTTTTCTGGATCTTGGTTTTGTAGAAGTTGATGATGTCGTTGTAGCGGATCCCCAGGCGCGAGGTGTAGAACTCGAATTTGGGCTCCTCCTCGCTGGCGATCCGGATACCGATTTTGCATTTTTTGGTAATGGCATCGTCGTAGAGGTCGATCTCTTCCTTGTTGTCGATCACGGGGATCGTGTTTTCGAACCCGTCGTTGATCAACTGGGCGATATTTTCGACGTATTGCGGACGTTTGAAGCCGTTGCAGATGATATAGCGGTCCTTGTCGATCACGCCGCTGTCGTACAGGGCGTTGATGATGTGAATGTCGTAAGCCGAGGAGGTTTCGAGATGAATGTCGTTTTTCATCGCCTCTTCCAGCACGAACGAGAAGTGACTCGACTTGGTACAGTAGCAGTAGTTGTATGTACCCTTGTAATCGACCTTCGCCATCGCTACGTTGAACATGCGCTTGGCCCGGTTGATCTGCTGGGAGATCTTCGGCAGGTAGGTTATCTTGAGCGGAGTGCCGTACTGCTTGATTAATTCCATCAGGGGAATGTCGTGGAAGTTCAATTCGTTGTCCTCGACGGTAAATTCATCCTGCGGGAAATCGAACGTCTGTTCGATCAGGTCGATGTACTTGTCTTTCATGGCCCGTTTGTGTTTTTTGCGATATAATCCGAGCGAGCTACATTGTAAATTCCGGAGTAAAGTAGCTCGTGCGGATTGTTTTTTATTTGGGGGTGCAAAGTAGGTAATTATTTTCGAGATCGCCAATGGTTTATCCGTATATTTTGAAAAAACAGGTGAATTTTTTCGTTTTTGTCCGATGAAAATTGTATTTTTGGGTCGAATTTTAATCGGGACAGAACGGTGTTGACTGGAATCATAACGAATTACCTGACCCAGCACAGGAGGCTGGTCGTGCCGCAACTGGGAACTTTTGTCGTGAAGGTTCCCGAAGGCGGTGTGGTCTTTTCGGAGTTGCTCAGGCGCGACGACGGCATCTTGCGCGGGTTGCTGGTGCAGCAGGGTGGAATGAACGATCTGGAGGCTGCCGGTGCGATCGACCGCTTCGTGTTTGAAGTGCGTCATGCCCTCGAGCATGAGGGGGCCTATGCAATCGAGGGCTTCGGTCGCCTGACCCTTTCGCCGGGCGGTGCCATCGTCTTTCAGGCGGCTCCGGCCACGTCTGTTGCTGCGGGACCTGTTGCCGGGGAATCGGCTCCGGAGGAAGGAAATAAGATTTCCTCGGCCGCAGCTTCTCATCCCGCTTCCGTCGCTGCGTCTGCGGAGTCCGTTGCACCCCGTGTGCGATCCCGTTCCGAAGCGAAGGCTTCTCCTGTAATCGACGACGGTATTTCCGAACCTCGGATCTCCGTTTCTGCCAAGCGCAAACCCGCACCTTATGTAAAGGGATTGCAATACGGCAAACCGCTTAAAACCACCGAGGGATATACCTATGTGGGTTCCAAGCCCCGCCGGAGGATCGATAAATTTATGGTCATCGCCATCGTGGTCGCTGTGCTGGCCGTAGGCGTCATCGTTTACGGTTATCTGCGCCGGGCGAAGATCGAGCGTCTGGAGCGCGAATACCTCGAACAACTCGCACCTGCCGTGCCGGAGCCCGTGGCTGCCGGAACGGACGGGGGTGTGGAGCCCGTTCCGGATACGAATCAGGAATAGTTTGCCGGTATTGGCTGTAAAACCGGATTGATAGAGTAGGAATGACAGATCTGACATCCATAAAAAACCGTTTCGGGATCATCGGCAACTCCGAGGCGCTCAACCGTGCGCTGGAGGTTGCCCTGCGTGTGGCGCCGACCGATCTTTCGGTACTCGTTACGGGTGAAAGCGGCGTCGGCAAGGAGTTTTTCCCGCAGGTGATCCATGCCTATTCGGCACGTAAACACAATAAATATATCGCCGTGAACTGCGGCGCCATTCCCGAAGGAACGATCGATTCCGAATTGTTCGGACACGAGAAGGGGGCCTTCACCGGAGCAGTCGAAGCCCGCAAGGGTTATTTCGAGGAGGCGGACGGCGGGACGATCTTTCTGGACGAGGTGGCCGAGCTGCCTCATTCGACCCAGGTGCGGTTGTTGCGTGTGTTGCAGACCGGCGAGTTCATCCGCGTCGGTTCGGCCAAGGTGCAGAAGACCAACGTGCGCGTGGTGGCTGCGATCCAGGCGGGGCGTTTCCGCGAGGATCTCTATTACCGGCTCAATACGGTGCCGATCCTGGTGCCTCCTCTGCGGGAACGGAAGGAGGATATTTTCTTGCTTTTCCGCAAGTTCGCGGCCGATGTAGCGGCCCAGTACCGTATGCCGGCTATTTCTCTGGACCCCGAGGCCCGGCAGATGCTGGAGAATTACTATTGGCGGGGCAATATCCGTCAGTTGAAAAATGTCGCCGAACAGATTTCGGCCATCGAGGAGGCGCGGCTCATTACGCCTGCCATCCTGACGAAGTACCTGCCCGCACAATCTCAAAGCGGAGCATCTACGTCGATGAGTACGGCCTTGCATAGCGGTCCGGGCGACGGCGTGTCTTTCGAACGGGAGTTGCTTTACAAAGTGCTTTTCGACCTGCGGGCCGACGTCAATGACCTGAAGCGGATGCTTACCGAGCTGATGCAGCGTGCCGAGCGTCCTGCCGAGCCGACCAAAGACCTGGCGGGGTTGTTGCCGGCTTCCGCCCACAGCATTGCTTCTCCGGACTATACGGAGAGCGAGGAGGTGGTCGATGAACAGCCTTCGCGGGAACTGACCAAAGCCGATGTGCTGCGGGAGCAGATCCTTCGGGCCCTGCGGCGCAACAACGGCCGCCGCCGGGAAGCCGCTGCCGAGCTGTTTATGTCGGAGAGAACTCTTTACCGTAAAATCAAGGAGCTCGGCATCGACGAGAACTCCTGAAAAATATCGTTTATAATCGAATGAAAGCTGTACTCAAATATGCGATCGTCGTCGCAGCGGGCCTCTTGCTGGCCGGTTGCGGGTACAAGGTGAACTATTCGTTGTCGGGCGCTTCGATTCCGCCCGATGCCAAGACCTTCAGTGTGGCCTACTTCCCGAACAACGCCCCGATGGTGGCTCCGATCCTGAGCTCGACGCTGACGGATGCCTTGCGGGACATGTTCACGCGCCGCACGCGCCTGATGCAGGTCGACGAGGGCGGCGACTTCGCCTTCGAGGGCGAGATCGTCAACTATACCTCGACGACGGCTTCGGTTTCGGGTTCGTCCGAAACGGCCCTGTTGAACCGATTGACCATTACCGTCAATGTGCGCTTCACCAATGCGGTGGACGAGAGCATGTCGTGGAAAAAGACGTTTTCGGCGTTCGAGGATTTCGATTCTTCGAAACTGCTGAATGAAATCGAGGGCGAACTGATCCCCCAAATCGTCGATAAACTGGTGACGGACATTTTCCAGGCATCGGCGGCAAACTGGTAGCGGATGGCGGATTTCAAGGAATATACGATGTCCGGAGGCACGGTAGGCCCGGTCGATGAAGCGCAGCTCGATGCGCTCGTCGGGCGTTACGAGTGGTTTACTCCCGCCCGTATCCTGCGCGTGCTTCAAACCGGGCGTTCCGACCGTCGGGTGTCGATCGCGGCGGTGTCGCGTCTGCTGCCGCTCGGACGGTTCACGGTCGATCGGGAGGCGCTTTGTGCGCTTTCGCCTGCCGACCTGATCGACCGTTTCCTGAAGGAGGGGGGGCATCGGATCGTGGCCGAGGAGGGCGAAGTCGTTGAAGAGGTCCGCACCGAGGCCGAATTGAGCGGTGACGACGACCTCGTTACGGAGGATCTGGCGGAAATCTACCTGGCCCAAGGGCTTTACGACGAAGCAATCGCCATTTATCGCAAATTAAGTTTGTTAAATCCGGAAAAAAGTGTTTACTTTGCGTCGCTTATTGACAAAATCGCAAATAAATAATTAAAACGATAGGAACATGTTATACACTCTTTGTATCATTCTGATTCTGGTTGCAAGTATTCTCATCATTCTGGCTGTACTCGTTCAGAATCCCAAAAGCGGCATGGCTGCCAATTTCGGTGCTTCGAACCAGGTGATGGGCGTTCGCCAGACTTCGGATTTCCTGGAGAAATTTACGTGGACGATGGCCGTCGTGATCGTCGTGTTGAGTCTGTTGGCTACGCTGGCTATGGATCGCGGTCTGGTGGCTCGCAGCAACGTGGAACTCGAGAAAGATGCCAATGCGCTGATGGAGAAGATGATCGTCGAAGATCCCGCTCCTGCGGTTCCGCAGGCGGAACTTCCGGCTTCCGATCAGCAGCCTGCGCCGGCCGCTGCTCCCGCACCGGCCGCGGTACCGGCTGAAACCGAGAAAGGAGGCGACGCAAAATGACATTCC
>OLZV01000556.1_pt1 | contig 15548 bp, 13 predicted proteins | sample 1644531 | NCBI WGS metagenome assembly OLZV01 (sample SAMEA103958115, study PRJEB25191) | human gut metagenome | biome: human-associated habitat [ENVO:00009003]; feature: intestine environment [ENVO:2100002]; material: feces | place: Germany | collected 2013/2015
TGCAGATTCTTTTCGCTTCTGTATCATATTAGGCGCGTAGTTGCGGATTTGAGGACCATAACTTACTATGACTAACTGATGACGGAGTCAGCATGGCGCATTGTAAGTGCTATGTTTACGCTTCCTAAGTGCCATGTTTATGCTTCCTAAGTGCCATGTTTATGCTTCATAAATGGCATGTTTACAATTTTTATATAATGTCGGCTTTACCAGTCATCCTTCTGAATCTAATACAAAAGAGAAATATTTACTACTATAAGGATAAAAGATTAAGCATATCGAGAAAAACTTTTGCCTAAAAACGCAATTTTATCACATCTTCTTTGTTTTTTACTTGTAAAAGTAGTACCTTTGAATCACATAAATGTATGTTAATATGGCTAACAGTAAAGGATTAAACAGAATAAAGGTCGTTTTGGCTGAACAACAACGAACAAACAGATGGCTTGCCGAGCAACTTGATAAAGGTGAAGCCACAATCTCGAAATGGTGTACCAACAGAGCACAGCCATCACTTGAAACATTGGTGGAAATTGCAAAGGTGCTGCATGTTGATACAAAGGATCTTCTATGGTCCATTAAGGATGAATGATAATTTAGAACGAGAATATAATGGTAGAAAAAAATAAAAGTCCATATACAACTATCACTGGGTGCACGTTTCTCTTTTATGAGTTTCAGCGCATACTTCCTTTGCTGACGGATACCAATTCTGAATCTCTACTGAAGGATGAAATTGAGAACAATAGCGTTCTTCAGGTTAATTCTATTGCATCGCGCAAACGCTTTGTGATAGAATTCAAGCGTAGATATGCTGCTGTACCTGCTCACTTTTGGCAAACTTGGCAGAATCTGAGTGAAGCAGGACAACGTGCAGGGTTGTTTTATGCGATATTGAAAACCTACAAGCTCGTGTTTGATTTTCATTTTAATGTAACAATGAAAAAGTGGAACTCCATAGACCATAAACTTCTGAAAGATGATCTTCAGATGGAGTTTAACGAGCTTTCTGCCCATGATGAGTTTGTTGACAGTTGGTCGGACATGACAAAGAACAAATGCTGTAGTAATTATCTTACTATACTCCGTCAGTCCGGACTTCTAAATGAAAAGACCAATGAACTGACAGCCATTAAGCTTGACGCAAGTGAGTTTGCATATTATATCCGTAGTGGTGAGGAGTGGTTCATGGAGGCCTGTCTTCTCTATCCTTATGAAATAAATGATATTAAAAACAAGTTGCAAAAGATATGAAGAGCATGACTATGCCAGAATTGTATGAATATCTGTGCTCGCCACAGTTCCAAGACGAGAACAGTGGCAACATATTCTACAACTACTACATATACCAATACCCTGCGAACAAGGAGTACGAAATGCGCCGACAGGTTCAGGAGTTCAAGGAAAAGCTTGAACGCCCTACAAACTTTGTAGATGCTCTTGTGCTCGATTTGTTCAAGGTCTTCTGTGAGTATCTCAGTAATGAAAAATTCGGCGACACATCGTTGTTGGATGATACTTTTGAGGAAGACAAGATACATCCCGATATGGTGACAAACGAACTGACCACAGAGGCCAACTCTGACAACTTTATCAGCTTTGTAAGCCAAAAAATAGACGAGCATATCAATTCGAACAATGGCTACAGGCATCCCTATGTCTTTATTCACGGCATAGGTAAGATGTTTCCGTATCTGCGCACCAACGTCTTCCTCACACGCTACGAGAAATACAACGACACGTCGCGCTACAAAATCATCCTCTTCTATCCAGGTCATCAAGAGGGCAACTCGTTCTCTCTTTTTGACACTCTTGAAGACTCGCACACCTATCGTGCAACATTATTAGTTAATAAATAAAATCCATATATCGTGTATGAAATTCAAGGACTTGTATGAAAAAGGGCTTGACCGCAAGGTGAACCCGGCAGTATCTGCTTCCGACCTTACCGACGAGACGGTGCTGACCGAAATTGTTGAATATGTCTTCACTGAGGAGATTGTCATCAATCTCTTCAACATACTCACCAACATCAAGGTGAATCAAGGCAGCCATATCGGTATATGGATCAACGGCTACTATGGTTCGGGTAAGTCTCACTTTCTGAAATATGCCAGCTATTGTCTCTCACAGAACAAGGAGCGTTGTGAGATGGCTTTCATGCGCTTGATAGAGGCAACAGAGGAACTCATGCGCCATGCAAACGGCATATCCAAGTTGGAGCAAGAAGGAGTTTCCGTTTCTGAGTTGAAGTCACTACAGAAGTGGTATGTGTCACAGGCTGATGTCGAAATGGTGATGTTCAACATTGGTGACGTGCATGACGTGAATGCTGATCAGACAACAGCGTTCACAACCATTTTCTGGAACCAGTTCAATGCACAGCGCGGCTACAACTCGTTCAACCTTGCCCTGGCTCAGTATCTTGAGAAAGCTCTTGACGACAACGGTAAGTTCCAAGAGTTCAAGGAGTATGTGAAGAGCAAGGGCTATGATTGGGAGCGCAATATCTCGCGCTTTGCTGCTGGTCGCCTTGACCTTGCCTTGCAAATGGCTAAAGAGGTTGACCCAACACTTTCTACGGATATCATACGTACCCGTATTCAAAACAACGAGGTGAATGTTTCGGTAGAAGCATTTGCTGCAGAAATGAAGGAGTTTATAGAGAATAAGCATAATCGTAACTTCCGCATCCTATTCTTTGTTGATGAGGTGAGCCAGTTCATTGGCGAGCACCGTGACCTCTTGCTTCAGCTTCAATCATTGGTAAAGCGTCTCGATGAAGTTTGTGAGTCGCGCTGCTGGATTGCGTGTACGGCACAGCAGACCTTGGAAGAGGTGGTAAGCAATGTGGGTGGCAATGCCAGCAATCCAGAAGACGAGGTTGGCAAGATTCTTGGACGTTTCGAGGTGCGTGCATCGCTGCAAGGCACATCGCCTGAGTATATCACCCAAAAGCGTATTCTTGAAAAGAAAGGTGATGTCGAGATTACGCTTGGCAATATGTTCGACAAGGACAAGGCGAAACTCGATGCCCAGTTCATATTGCCCAGTCAGTACAAAGCATATACAAGCAAGGAAGATTTCGTTGCTTGCTATCCGTTTGTGCCCTATCAGTTCCAGCTCATCATGAAGGTGCTCGACTCGTTTGTCAACATGAACTATGTCGATAAGCAGGTGAAGGGAAATGAACGTTCGCTCATCAACATCACCTTCTCCATAGCTAAGGAAACCGCTGATATGGAAGTTGGGGAGTTTATCTCTTTCGACCGCTTCTTTGGTGCCATGTTCCAGGGTTCTATGCAGCATCTTGGCCAGCGTGCCATTGCCAATGCACGTCAGGCACTCGAACACATTGCAGACCCGGAAAAGCAGGAGTTCTATCGTCGTGTTGTGTATGTGCTCTTTATGATATGTAACCTTTCGGATGTTGACAAACCTTCCTTCTTGGCGACAATAGACAATATAGTAACCCTGCTCATGACCAAAGTGGACGCAAGCAAGGCTGCCATCAAGCATGAGGTAAGCACCGTGTTGGCGTTTTTGATTGACAAGGCAGTTATCCGCAAGACGAAAACCGAGACAGGAAGTGAGATATATGAGTTCTATACTGAGGAAGAGTCGAAAGTGGCCCAACTCATAAAGAACCAGCAGGTGGATAGCAATACATACAGCGATGAACTGAAATCTATATTCTTTAGCCATTTCGGAAATCCAAGCAACAAGAAAACGTTTGCCACACGCTCGTTCAATGTGGGAATCAACATCTACGGGCGCAACTATCTTAGCAACAACGCCGACATCTGTATCGATTTTGTGACAACCGCTGTGACCGACTCTGCCGAGCAGTTTGCTTTCAGCGTTAACAATACGTCGCAGGGCACCCATCTCATTTATTTCCTCTATCCTCAGTTGAAGGACAATGCTGAGCTTCGTGCCAACTTCCTGTATTACTGCCGTGTGCAGCGTTTCGCACAAGAGCCAGCAATAAGTGATGAACGCCAGCGTACCAAGGAAATTTTCCGTCAACGTGCCAAGGAGCTATACGATAAGGAGATAAAACCTCAGTTCCAGCACATTCTCGACACATGCCCCGTCATATCATGCGGTGCGGTGCTATCGGCTTCGCAAATTGGAACAGCCAAGAAAACCGAACGCTACGAGGCATTGCTCAATGGCCACATGGAGACACTCTATTCGTTTGCCATGCTTGTCAGCAGTGGCGAGACACCGAAGAATGGAGCAGACCTGTCGGCAAAGATACTGCGCCCCGTAGAGGCAGAATTTATAAATGAGCCGCTCAGTACCCCAGAGAAGAAAATCATGGACTGGCTAGACCGTTCGCCTCATGACGTGACGGTGGCTGATGTTGTTCGACAGTTCTCGAAGGTGCCTTATGGATGGTCAGACTATGCCACCATCTATTATCTCAATGAATTGGTACGCCGCCATCTGTATACGTTCAACTATAACAACAATCCCAACGTGAGCCGTGAGGATACGGCACGTAACATCGTGCGCGATTCTAACAAGTTCACTGTGGAGAAAGCAAAAGCCATCTCGCAGGAGGTGCTTAATGACTTCATTGATGCTTGGAAGCATATTTTCAACGTAATGTCGGTGAAAGGTAGCAACGACAGCACCGAGCTGTTCCGCAACTGCAAGGAGACTGACGACAGTATGCTTAATACGCTTCTTAAACGCTACCGTGCTTTGTCTCGTGAGCTTAGCGGATGCCCCTTTGTCCATACCATCGACGAAGCTGTCACTTTGATGGAGAGTTGGCTCACGGAGCGCGATCATCTGAAGTTCTTCCAAACCATCATCAACGCACGCGACGAGGCTTGCCGACTCTTCGACCGTTGTAAGAATATCAACTCGTTCCATAACGACCAATTCGCCAACTATGAGAAGGTGCGCAAGTTTATTGATGATAATCGTGACAATTTCGCTTTCCTCACCGACGAACAACAACCGACTGTAGTGGCTATACGTGCCATATTTACCGACGAGGAACCGTGGGACAAAATGCCGTCTTACATGAAGATGATGCGCACGTTGAATGGTCAGTTGGGCGAATGCAAAACCCACCTCATTGAAAAGATTAAGGCTAACTACAACAAGGCGTTCGACGAGCTTGAACAGTATGCCAATGAGGTGAATGTCCCGCGTGACAAGTTCGCAAAGCGCGACATCACCATATCGCTGAAAACAAGCACCTCCAACTTCTATGCGCTACAGGCAAATGTGGACACCCGTGATTTCTATGAGGAGGAAATGAAGAAAATCAACAGTGCCATTTCTGTGTCTCCATCCAAGCAACGGAAACGCAAGATTGTGCATCTTAATACGCATACCACCAAGCCAATGCGTTCAGAGACAGATGTGGACATCTACTTGGCAGGATTAAAAGCCGAGCTTATGCAATATATAAATGATGACAATGACATCATTATAGGTTAAGAATAGCGATTATGAACAAGAATATATTAGAATTCGTGACATTCACCATAGGCAGTGTCGCTGAAAGGGTGCATAAAAGCCCGTCTGAAATATATGGCCTATTCAAGCGATTAAATGTTATTGATGGCTATTTGGTGCCAGCATTTGACGTGCTGCATACATTCGGACGTCAATATTTGGTAAATGACGTATTGGATTTTCTGCAAGAAAAAGGAGTTAAGTTATATGGAAAGTAAGGAACTCTAAACGTAACATTTATGGAGGCTAACCGTATCATACTTGATATGAAATATGCGCGTATCATAGAAATTATAGCGCAACGATTGAATATTAAAACAGAGGCTGCAATGGACGTGTTTTATACATCTCCACTCTTCGAACTTATAGACAAGGGTGTTGCTGATATGCATTGCCGTAGCGACCAGTATTTGGCTGAAGAGATTATAGCAGAAAAGAAAAACAATAAAGATGGATACTAACAGATTGAAACGCTTCGCTACTGAGGCTCGAAATATATTGATGCAGGGCGTGAAAAACCGCTTGCAGGCTATAGGCTTCGACCTGAAGACCGGCACACCTTCTGAAATGCCTAAGAAGATGGAGGGCGGTGCCGTGTTCATGGGCGACACCGTAACGACTGATTTTTACAGCCGTTGGATGTCGCTCTACAACAACATCTGCGCTCGCGGCATAAAGCAGGTGGCTGAAGAGGCAGCCTACACATGGTTCAACCGCTTCATGGCTATCCGCATCATGCAGAAGCAGGGCTTCATTTCGCCTGTCTTGGCTTACGAAAGCGAAGAAGTGCGTGTGCCTGTCATTGTGAGCGAGGCTCGACAGGGACGTATGCCTCAGATGGTAGCCGACGTGCATGACAAATTGATGGAACTCCTTGACGACGACAGCAAGACCAACGAGCAGTTTGCCTTGCTGATAGTGGCTTATTGCCATGAGAATCCTATCATCAACAAGTGTTTCGGAGCCATTGCTGACTACACAGAGTTGCTTCTGCCACAAAATATTTTGGCGGAAGGTGGCTTTGTGAGTATGCTCAACCAAACAGAGTTTATTACGGACGAAGACTTCCATTCGCCCGAGTTGATAGGCTGGCTTTACCAGTTCTATATCTCTGATCGCAAAGCTGAAGCCATGGCGAAGAAGGGCCAGTATGACACCGACGATATTGCTCCTGCCACGCAGATTTTTACTCCTAACTGGATTGTGAAGTATATGGTGGAGAACACAGTTGGACGCATCTATATCGACAACAATCCGTATTGCGAGGCGAAGGACGAGTGGAAATACTTGGTTGACACGCCTTCGGACGATGAGACGCTACAGATTGACGACCTTGCTGAACTTACCGTTGCCGACCTTGCCTGTGGTTCGGGACACATTCTCAACGAGTGTTTCGACCTGCTCTATGCCCTCTACGTAGAGGAAGGCTACAGCCGTTCGCAGGCTATCAGCAGCATCCTGCGCAAGAACATCATTGGCATCGACCTCGACACTCGTGCCAAGCAGCTTGCCACGTTTGCCCTCCTGATGAAGGCTTGCCAAAAGGACAACAGCTTTCTCGACGGCAAGGTGATGCCGCGCGTTTACGACATGCCGCGACCTATAGCCGAGGCTATTGCTGACGATGCCGATACTTGCAATGCCGAGGAATATCTCAAAGAAACGCTTCCTCACTATCTGTTGGGTGGCAATGCCGACATGGTGCAGGAACTTACCGATGCCATTCTTTTGATGAACCATGCCAACACGCTTGGCAGCATCATGAAGTTCGACATTTCGGAGCAGACCCGCAATGTCGTGATGGTTCGTACCCAGGAGTATGAGGAGCAGTTGGCGAATGGCGAGATTGTGCCTTCGTCCATTCTGTTGCTGATGCCTTATATGCGCATCATTCTTGCATTAACCCAAAAATATGCAGCGCTTTGTATGAATCCGCCGTATATGGGCAGCAAAAGGTTTGATTCTGCATTATCAAAGTATGCAAAAGATAATTATGAATTAACCAAGTATGACTTATGTACCATATTCATGGATGTTGCATTCTATCGATTGAAAAATAAAGGTAAAATGGCATTTATAAACCAATCACCATGGGCAAATAAATCTTCATATAATAATTATAGAGTATGGATGTTAGACAATTTAACTATAAATACTTTATTGGATTTAGGTTCGGGAACATTTGATGAGCTAAGTGGAGAAGTTGTACAATCACTTTCATTTATAATGAGCAAAGATATTACCAAGAATGATGGCCTATACTATAATTTAGCTGATGGAACAAATTCTGCTGCGAAAGAATCATTGTTCTTAGAAACCAAGAATTCCCCTTTTATATTTAACTTACAAAATATCTCATTAATCCCTGGATACAAAGTCAGTTACAATGTATCTAAAGTTGCTATTTCTGCATTTAAAAATGGACAAGCCATTAATACCTTATATCCTGTCAAAAAAGGCTTAGCTACTGGTAATGATAACTTGTTCTTGCGTATTTGGAATGAAGTTCCATATAATGAAATTGACTTTAATTGCGTTAACGTGTTGGAATCAAAAAAATGGATTGCACTATGCAAAGGAGGCGGTTATAGAAAATGGTATGGAAATATTGAATATGTGATAAACTGGAATAACGATGGTTTTGATATAAAAAATTATCGTGATGATTCTGGTGCATTACTATCTCGTCCTCAAAATATCCAATATATGTTACAAGAAGCTATTAGTTATAACATCATATCATCAAGAACAAAAGGTTTTGTTGGTAGATATCTTCCTCCTCATCTTATGATGACTGATGTAGCTCCTAATATTTATAATAGTAACATATGTCGTCTATTGCCTTTACTTAATTCAGTAGTAGGTAAATATTTTTGTAACATTCTATGTCCATCATATAAATATGAAACTGGTTATGTCGGACAAATACCTTTGCTTCCATATAACAATGAGAATGTGGAAAAAATTACGAAATCTAACATCTCTCTCTCCAAGCAAGACTGGGACGCCCACGAAACCTCCTGGGATTTCCAGCGCAACGAGTTATTGTCAGTAGACGAGCAGACCTACATGGACAACATCAGCAATTTTGTAGAGGATCACTACAAAGAGACTGGCGAACGCCTCTGCATCGACCCTGCTGCTCCACAACTCGACAGCTTGGCATGGCGCATAGAGCAATACAAGCAGAAGTGGGAGCATAAGTTCAAGCAGCTCCACGAGAACGAGGAAGAGCTCAACCGCCAGTTCATCGATATCTACGGTCTGCAAGACGAACTTACGCCAGATGTACCTCTCAACGAAATCACTATCCTTCAGCAGGGTGAAATCTCGATTGAGTGAGAGCAGAGCCAAGCTTGCTTGGGCTCTATGTGGAAGCCATCAATCCTCAACATTAGAACAAAGAAAGCAATGAAACAAGAGATAAAAGACATCATGCAGTTTTTGCTCAAACGCCATAAGGAGTTGGGCATAACAGACCAGATAGACTACGAAAAGTTCTATCTGTACTCTATCATTACTCATAGTACAGCTATAGAAGGTAGTACTGTGACGGAGGTGGAAGCACAGTTGCTCTTTGACGAAGGCATTACGGCTAAGGGAAAGCCTATGATAGAACAGCTGATGAACCTCGATTTGAAAGCGGCTTACGACTATGGCCGTATTTGGATAAAACGACATGAGGACATCACCATAGAATCTCTTGTTACTCTTGCTGCAAAAGTAATGGCTCGTACTGGCGGTGAATATAATTCGTTAGGCGGAAGCTTTGATGCTTCGAAAGGAGAGCTTCGCAAGTTGAACGTTACTGCTGGTGCTGGCGGACGGTCGTATATGAACTGGATGAAGGTACCCATGAAACTGAAAGATTTTTGTGAAGAACTTAATAAACGTCGCAAAGCTATAGATACAACTGATGAATTGTCTATATATGAGCTGAGTTTCTGGGCGCACTACGAACTTGTAACCATCCATCCATGGGCAGATGGAAATGGGAGGACAAGTCGCTTGCTTATGAACCTTCTGCAAATGGAATATGATGTATTGCCAGCAAAGGTATATAAGGAAGATAAAGCTGAATATATCCAAGCTCTCATTGACACCCGGGAAGCTGAGGACACAGACATCTTCATCAACTGTATGGCGAAACTACATTGCGAACATCTTCAGCAAGATATCGACCAGTTCCTTGCATCGACATCAGAGAAAATGGTCGATAAAACAGAATTTATGCAAGAAATGGTCGATAAATGGTCGATAAAGCCAAATTTGGCAGGAAAACTGGCCGATATAATAGTTTTTATGGCCGACAAAGAAGAAATCAGGACCGAGCAGCTTGTCGCACAATTTGGCCTGACAGAAACCACAGCAAAACGCTATTTACGCCAACTGACAGAGTTCGGTTATTTGGAAGCTCATGGTGGTAACAGAAACAAGTCATATACAAAAAAAGTGAAAGAATAAAACGTTCCTTTTCGAGGCACGTTTTCTCGCCATGGCAGAGTTAAACAGGTTTACCTCTGCTCATTTGGCTTAACGAAAACATTCAATTCATATAGAACAGAATTATGGAAGAAAACAACAAACAACATATAGTATGGCACGATGACGTAATAGTGAAACAATTTATCAGCTATGCCGTTGGCTGCATGATGGGGCGCTATAGCATCGACAAGCCCGGACTAATCCTTGCCAACCAAGGCGACGGAGTGAAGGAGTATGAAGCTCTCGTGCCAAACGCTCGTTTTGAAATCGACGACGATGGCATCATTCCTTTGATGGCATCGAATACCGATTTTGCTGACAATGCAACTGTTCGCTTCAAGAAATGGCTGGCTGTTGTGTTGGGCGAGGATCGGCTGGTGGAGAACCTCAACACCGTAGAAGCTGCCCTTGGTAAGAGTATTGATGACTTCTTCGTTAAGGACTTCTGGAAATATCACAAGAAAATGTACCAGAACCGCCCCATCTACTGGCTGTTCAGTTCAAAGAAGGGTGCGTTCCAGTGTATAGCTTACATGCATCGCATGACACCCTATACAGCTGAACAAATCCGCACAAAGTATCTATTGCCACACATAGAATGGCTTGTGCAGAAGCAAAACGAAATGGAAGAAAATGCAGCCAACCTCAGCACAGCCGAACGCCGTGAACTCGACCGCCTTACCACACAAATAGCAGAATGCCGAGAGTATCATGACCGTCTGCACGAAGTGGCTGACAAGCAGATAGCCTTCGACCTTGACGATGGCGTAGTAGTTAATTATGCCAAGTTTGGTGATGTATTACATAAATTGAAGTAAAAAAAAGACGACATGAGCGAACTACAGAAAAAAATATACGATTACTTCGAACGCGACACAGAGTTAAGGGTGTTGTTTATATTCAATGACTCTGTGGATATATTTACGACAGCTGAGCTTGAAAGTGTAGAATGGAAGTCTGGTTATCGCTACATAGATTTCAAAGGAGATTGGTTTACTACCAAATATCGCCTTGACAATGACTGGCAGAATGACAAAATTGTCATCTACTGTCATCAAGAAAGTCCATTAAGGAATAAATCGCTACAGGCATCGTTCCCACTTATGGATGTGCTTGCTGCCAACATGGAGTATCACAGCCAAGACTATGCAGCATTCATGCAGCAATATGGGCTGCCTACAAATGACGGGCAACTTGTTAGATTTGTGGAGAGAAATGTCATCTCTTTACAGTCGGACAAGATGCTGCGCTTCTTCATGCCGTATTACCAGGACGGCAGCATAACATACGACATCATGGTGCGTGGCTTCATAAGCAGCTTTATGGGTGCGCATAGTATATTGAATTGGGATAGCATCATCCTTAAAGTGCTGTTGTATGGCAGAGAATGTGAGAGCGATAAACAACGAGATTTTTACGTCAGGCTGCGAGCCTGCAAGGATGCGCAGGAGGCTCTGGGTAAACATCTTACTGACATCTTTGGCGTGTCGTATAATGATGACAGTAAAGAAAAGGTGGAATATATTGTGAAAGTCTTCAAGTACAACGCAATAGTACAAAACCTTGCTCCGATAGCTGCGGATAACTACAAGCAGACAAGAATAGCTGACAGTGTAGCCCTGCAGCATATGAACCGTATCCTGGAGTTGGCTCTCAGTAAAGAAAAGACAACAGAAGCCCTCACCGAACTCTTCGATGAACTGGGCAGCGAAGTGCGCGACGCAGACATCATACGTTGGTATGGAACGGATGCCAATTACTATTATCTGCCGGAAGCACTTTGCGTACCGATTATTAAAACCCTTTTGGAGGAAAAGATTGAAACAGAACCTGCGGAAGTTCTCAACAGAATAGAGGAATTGATGCTAAAACATAGCGAGAACTCTATGATGACTGCCGTAATGGATTATGCAGTCATAGTGGCAAGGCTTTACGAGAAGGCTCTCACGCTCGGATCGTTAACGCTCAATACAGCCGATGAGTATGTAATGAGATATGAATCGGATTATTGTTTTATTGACCAATACTACCGTCTGGCTAACGAGACTTACTTTGGCATAGATCCAACATGCGAGTTGTTTGACGCAGTACAGAAGGTGAAACGTTGTCTTGACCAAAACTACAGCAAACTTTGCAACCGAATTAACCTGGAGTGGACCAGATGTTTGAAAGAAACTGGAGGGATAGGCGAGGTTCATCTGTTACGCCAACAGAGCTTCTATGATGAGCGAATAAAGCCGATACAGAAGAAGGTGGCGGTTATCGTGAGTGATGCGCTCAGATACGAGGTGGCAAAGGAGCTTATAGGAGAACTGGCAAGATCTAAACATATTGCAAGTCTGAAACCAGCCATTGCTATGCTGCCATCCGAAACCAAATACTGTAAGCCATCGTTGCTTCCACATCGTGAACTGAAACTCTACGGTAAGGGCGAAGAGCAAGACATGGCTGTAGACGACCACATCCTCGACACGACACTGAAACGCTCTGAGCATTTGCAAGTCTATCGAGACGGTGCCGTATGTGTGCCGTTTGAAACAGTGGCAGAGTACAATCTGGAGAAGAACCGTGAGATATTCAAGCATCCGTTGGTGTATATCTTTCACGATGTCATTGACAAGACAGGACATGACGGTAATGCCAAGCAAATAGTGAACAGTTGCAGGGATGCTATCACCGAATTGAAAAAAATGATTCCCAAGATACATGCCTCCTACAACGTGACGGAAGTCTATATAACAAGTGACCACGGCTTCCTGTTCAACGACATAATGTTTACCGACAAGGACAAGCACAAAATAGAAGAAGACTGTCTTGAACGCAGCACACGTTATTATCTTACTAAATCGAAAGACGAAGTAAACGGTGTGGTTAAGTTTCCACTAAACGAGGTGTCGGGCATGGTTAATGTTAGCGATGTGATGGTGGCTGTGCCAATGGGTACAAATCGATTTGCGGCTCCATCGGGTGGTTATATGTTCACTCATGGCGGCGCGGCATTGCAGGAACTGATAATCCCCGTAATAACAAGCCGTCAGGAAAGAGACGACAACAAGCAACCAGTGGGTGTGATGATTCTCGACAGACGACTTTCGATGCAAGCCTCACGTCTGAGATTCAAGATGCTGCAAACAGAGGCTGTGTCTATGGACATGAAGGAACGCCCAATAAGGGTTGCACTATATCATAACGATGTGCCGGTTACACCAGTCAAGGATATCCTTCTCGACAAGACAGACCCGTCTTTGGACAACAGAAAGATACAGGTGGACCTCACGCTCAATAAGAATATTGATGCCAAGGTGTTGCAACTGAAAGTGTTTGATGCCACAGACGACTTGAACCCTATAATAAAGGAGAATGTGACAAACAACACATTGATAGAAAATGATTTTGACTTCTAATTTAGTCTTCAAGGTTTATGGATTTACAACAGAAAATAATGGATTGCTTCATAGGCAAGGTCGTCAGAAAAGACTTGGCGTTCCTTGTGAAGGGAGGGCTTCCAGTGCCTACATACGTGTTGGAATACCTTCTGGGTCAGTATTGCGCCAGCGATGACGAGGAGGTGATAAACGAAGGTATAGAGAAGGTGAAACTGGTTATCCAAAACAACTATGTGCTGTGCGCCATAACCCGAAGCTATTGAGCGGCAACGGTGTGTGGTGCATCATCACACTAGGTTATATCTGTGGCGAGAACATCAAGGTGAGATGGGAAATACAGACATTGAAGCCTATTCAGATTTCAAACATCGACCTGCAAGACTATATCGACCAACGAAAGAACTTCACAACCGATGAATGGATAGACTTTCTGATGCACACAGTGGGTCTGAATCCAGAGACAATGAACCGACGTGAGAAGTTCATCACGCTGGCTCGTCTTCTACCTCATGTTGAGAACAACTTCAATTTCATGGAATTGGGTCCAAAGGGAACTGGTAAGTCTCATGTATTCCAGGAACTGTCTCCTTATGGCGTACTTGTAAGTGGTGGTGACGTAACATCTGCCCGATTGTTTGTGAAAATCCAAGGCAACAAGGAGATTCTTGGACTCGTGGGTTATTGGGATGTCGTTGCATGGGATGAATTTGAACAGCAGAAAGGGCGTAACGTGGATGCTGTGCTCATCGATACCATGCAGAACTATCTTGCCAACAAGTCGTTCAACCGTGGTAAGGGAACCCATGAGGCAAGTGCATCCATGTCTTTTGTCGGTAATACCAAGCATACTGTGCCATACATGTTGAAGAACAGCCATCTGTTTGAGAGTATTCCTACATCATTCATCAATGGTGCGTTTCTTGACCGTATGCATCTATATAATCCAGGTTGGGAAATCAAGATGTTGAAAAAGATCAGTTTCTCTAAGGGGTATGGTCTTATCACAGACTACATAGCAGCCGTGTTACACGAGAAGTTTAGTCGCTTCTCACTTAGTCGCTGTAGTCAGAAGAATTGCCGCTGCAAAGCGTTTAATGTTTCAATCAATAAAACAGAGGAATAATGGTGTAGGTAAGTCAACACTTATGGAGGCGCATCGTAAGTGCCATGTTTATGCTTCATAAATGGCATGTTTACAATCTTCATATAATGTTAAGACGAAAAAAGCCACCTAAATAGGTGGCTTGCAGGTAGTTATAAAAATGTTTGTTTTAGAGCTGTCCAGGGGGCTACTTACCGACTTTCTGTAATTTGTGAATGTAAAATCATAAAGGTGCTGCCGATTTTAGTGTCTTTACAGTCCTTTACCTGTTATAATTGTGAATGTACATCGACTTCTGGGAATAGGTAGAAATTCTGTTGCGAAGGTAATGGTTACGTCTCATCTACTGCAAGGTCAAGGCAACGTAAATCCTGTTCAGCCTTGCGGAGTATATGGTCGTGGTAGTAATCCAACTGCGGCACTTCGTCCAAGGCAAACCACCGTGCATCGGCTGCGTCATCTCCACCCTTCAACTCCAGCATCCTCACCAAGGCATAGTAGGCAATGGTGATGACACGCTCACGAGGGTCACGCTGTGGCGCAGTGAAAGTATGGAACTGTCGGATATAGGCTCCCTTCAGACCTGCCTCTTCCTGCAACTCACGCAGCGCACCCTCCTCAGCACTATCTTGCGTCCACGGTAGTCGCTGCTCTTGATTTCGTTCCCATCTTGGTCGATGCCAAGATTTTCAGGTATTCTGTCTCCTATTTGCATGATGATAGTATGTTTATGAATGAATGATTGTCAATTCGATTCGATATTTCATGCACAATCATGCTTTGCTACCTTTTAAAAAATGGCTTCATATTGTTTGATGATGTTTGTTTGTAGGCAAGGATGCGGTCAAACCATCCGAGATATTTGTCGGTAAATCTAACCACCACGCCCACATACACCATGGCGAATAGTGTGCCAACGCCTACTATCTGCCATTGCCATGAGCCGAGCAGAATAAAGCATAGGATGACGGCAAGGATGACGAGAGGTAAGCGTTTCCGCGATGCTAGTAGATACACGTCAAAAAAATATCGCTCAAGCTTTTATTCTTGAGCGATATTTTTTTGTTTCCATTTGTCCGGCAGCAATTCCCGAT
>OLZV01000558.1_pt1 | contig 15531 bp, 9 predicted proteins | sample 1644531 | NCBI WGS metagenome assembly OLZV01 (sample SAMEA103958115, study PRJEB25191) | human gut metagenome | biome: human-associated habitat [ENVO:00009003]; feature: intestine environment [ENVO:2100002]; material: feces | place: Germany | collected 2013/2015
GTGGCAGTTTTTGTTACTATATATTAGGTTTTAGAAACATATCTTTTTAAGATGTGTTATAAGAAATAATCTACAATAATTACTTGCTTACAACTTTTCTTTTCTTACTATATACTATAGCACCTCCTGCTACAGCCATACTTGCTAAAAGAAGCACAACCATTACTGCAATATTATTAGAATCTCCTGTTAACGCACCTTCTGCACCATCTCTAAGGATAAATGCTGATTCTAATGATAAACCTAAAACTCTGTTCGCTTCATCATATCCTAATGCATCAATTACTAATGCATATCCTTCTGATGTAAGCTGTGGTGCTTTATCAAGACTATCTGCTCCAATACCAACACCAAGAGCTTTTCTAGTATCTGCTGTTAACATTCCCAAACCATTCATATTTATTGTGCCATTAGCGTTTCTTGTTACCTTAACATCATTTGTATTAAGAGTTACAAAATTAGCATCTGTTAATAATGTACTTGCTTCTTTAGCATCACCTGATGCTGATAACCAATAGTAATCTGTAGCATCGTATAATTTAGCTGTATCCTGAGTTCCTCTAGCCTTTAAATTATCAGCAACCTTAACATAAGCATTTCTGTATGAAATTATACCATTTGTTCTATAATTAGTATTCTTAGCATCATTAGTATATAATGCTACATTGCTGTTTTCATTGTTGAATGATGTACAACCAACAACTACATTATCTGGACAAGAGTTACTATCAATACCTTTTGCCTTATTATCAAATGCTACACTGTTTATAATAACGTGGCTTCCTGGAAGGCTTGAACCACCCATCTTAAATCCATTACCATTACCTGCATCGATTAAACCATTTTCGCTCTCAATATAACCATTGCCATATGCTACACAATTCATAATTACTACAGATGGAATATTTCCTGTTTCAACCTTAGCGAAGAAATCCCAACCATCATCTGCATTATGATGTGCAATACAACCAACGAATACATTTCCCTTACCGATTGTTAACTTAGCTGCAAATCCATCAGCATCTTCATAACCAGCATCTGCATTATTATGAGATGTACAATTCTTAATTGTATTATATGCTGGCCAATCAGCCTTATCCTGAGCTGATGAATATCTACTAATCTGAATACCTGTGTTACCATTCTTATATGTATTAACAGTATCAAGTACATTGTGACTACCACATACGTGAATACCATCTTTACCATTCGCTGAATTAGTAACATCTACATTCTGAATATACCAATAATTACCACAAAGTGTAATACCTTCTCCTGTAGTTCCTTCAAAATCAAGAACAACTCTTGAATCTGATGACTCTGACATAAGATATATAGGCTTCTCATCTGTACCATCAATACCAAATGGTATTAATAAATTATTAGCTACCTTATAATCTCCATCAAGAAGAAGAATCTTCTGACCTGGTCTTGCATATGCTACCGCATTGTAAATATCAATTGGATTATCTTTAGTTCCTTTACCTGAGTTAATCTGAGCCTTTGCTGAATATGTTTCATTAGCTTTTGCTTCATCAACTGCTTTAGTAGCATCTGCACTTACATATATAAGATCTCCTGTAAAGTAAGCATATGTTACTATCTTTGAAACTTCAATTGGATCATATGATGTTGGAAGCTCATATTCACCGAACTTAAAGTTTTCATCTGGTGTAAATGTTGCAACGAACTTATTATCACCTGCTACAAGCTTTGTATCAATTGTAAATGATTCATTAGCTGTAACATCTGTTTCCCCTATAACATCATCACCCTTTGTTACTACAACGTGTCCATCAGCATTAGACATTCCCTTAAATGTATAATCTTCTGAACTAGCTGTTGAAGAAGATGTAACACTCACCTGAATATCCTTATATTCAACAGGTCTTTCTTCTGCTGGAGCATCGTCTGCTGGATCAATTGTTGTAAGTGAAATATCACTATATGTAACATCAAATGTTCTTGAAGCGAACATACCTACATAAACATTATCAGAATCAATCTGGCTTAATGCTTCTGTATCGTAATACTTCTTTGTTGTTGTGTTACCTTCAGCATCTGTATAGCTTACAAAGTAACCTGTATTATTCTTCTGAATTGTTAACTTAACTTCTGTTATTGGATTTTCTACTGTTGTTCCTTCAAATGTTGCATCTGTATTAGAATAGTTTCCAATAAGGTTAAATGTTCCTGCTGCAGAACCTAACTTAGAAGTTTCAAGTGTTGACATTGTTGTCTTAAATTCATTATTAACTGTATCTGAGTCATTATCTAATAACTTGCTAAGATTATTCTTATTAACACCAATCTTTTCCTGTGAACCAATACCAAGTTTCATAGATATCTTTTCGCCAGAAGTCTTACTTACTGTAGCTTCACCTGTCTCTTCATCAACATTACTATAGTATTCTACCTTTGTAACTGATGCCATATATGAGTTATTCCAGAATACTGATGAATCTCCATTATTGCCTACTGCATCCGCAGCCATAAGGCCGAAACCTTCCTGTCCATTAGTATACTTCCAGTTATTAACCTTAGCTGTTGCTGTAAGTGTAAAGTTCTTATTAGTTGGTATTGTAGCATAGTAGAATGCAACACCATCTGTAGAAGCTGGTACTAACTTACCCTTACTATCAAGCGACCATACATTTACTATACCTTCATCTGTATTAACGCCACCTGAGTAGCCATTCTTTGATTTATCTTTATCTGAAAGATTGTCATTGCTTACTGAAACACCCTGTCCAAATGCAGAGAACTTCCATGTAAACTGTTCATGCTCTGCAACCTTTAACTGTGCTTCGTTAGACATTTTTGTCTGTCCATCTACACTTCTAACAGCAGTTACTCTGAATATATAAACATCGCCTACTGTTAATGATGGTGTCTTTGCTGAAAGGTTAGTTGTTTCTTCTAAGAATGTAAATTCAGCTGCACCTTCTTTTTTGTACTCAACCTTATAAGCTGTAGCTTCTGGAACTGCATCCCATGTCACTTCAATCTTACTCTGTTCAGCTGTTCTTAACTGTAATACAGCTGCCTTAAGAGGAAGCATATATCCCTCTGACTTATACTTGCTTGATGCATATGTCTTCGCAACACCTGTTCTCTTAGCAACTGCTTCAAAATAATATGTTCCACTTGCCTCTGGCTCGAATTCAACTGTATTAGAAGTTGTGTTCCAAGCTGTTACTGTCTTTGTATCCTTAAGTTCACCAGCTTCATTGTACATATTAACATCTATTGAACCAGCACCATATGTACCAATTTCACCTGCAACTGTTACCTTAACTTTACCATTTTCATTATCATTTACTGCTTCTGTAACTGATGTTCCTTCATACGAATCCCAATTGTTACTAAATGGTGAGAACGAACCTTCAAATGTAGAAGCATCAATTAATGTATCAGAACCAGATACTACCTTTAAGTTATTAACAACTGCTGTAGTTCCTATTATAGCAAAACCTACATTAACAGCACCCTTAAGGTCTGCTGATGGTTCTTCACTAACGCTCTTTAAATCGACCTTACCATCTGCTGATTTTACTGCTGTAGTATAACTGCCATTTTCTCTTGTTACTGTTACAGAATATGTTGTATCAAGTGTATAAGCATTAACAGTACTATTATACTTACCGCCAGAGTAGCTATTATCAGCTTTATTTCTATAGTATACCATATCATAAACACCGCTATTAGCTCCTCTAAATCCAACCGCATAAAGCTTAGCTGCAGCTTTTTCAATGTCTGTAAATGCACCAACATACACACCACTTCCTGATGATGCCGGATTAGCCTTTACTGTTACATCTGCTGTAAGTGTAAAATCTTTATCTGCTGCAATCTGGTCATTTAATATAACATATGATGTATTAGCAAAACCTTTTGATGAAACGCCACCAGTTGTTGCTGGCTGGAATGCTGTAATTTCACTCTTATCTCTAATTACTGTTACAGGAAGTGTTGACTCCTGATTAACAAGCTTCATACCTGTAATAGCCTTAGATGTATCAATGTCCTCTAATACTCTTACTGTAACTACTTCACCACTCTTTACACCTGCTTCTCTTACAGCATCTACCTTTACATTGTACTTAACACCTGCTGTAAGTCCTTCTGCTGTATAAGATATATCTGTCTTAGCTTCTTTAAATGCTGCTATCTCTTCTGTTGAAATAGTCTTTGTTGGTGTGCTTGGACACGCCTCTGTATTCTTATAAACATATACATTATAAGATGTTGCTGTCTCGATATCTGCCCATGTTGCAGTTAACTTATTAACATCACCTGTTACACTAACCTTAACATCAGCTTCATATGATACACCTGCTGTTGTTGCTGTACCTTCTGAATCATTAGCAGCTACACCTTTACCAACAACTCTGTAATAATATGTACCAGACTTGCTTAATGTATCTTCATATGTAAATGATGTTTCCTTACCTGTATATGTGCTTACTTCTTCTGCCTTAGTCCAATCTGGAGTAGCATCTGAACCATATGCAACCTTAGCTCTCTGTAATAAATAATATACATCTGGCCCTTTTTCATTAACAGCTAAATCCTTTACATCAACTGTTACCTTTGTTGCATCTTCTGCACTATTTGTCGCAGTTACAACTGACTTTGTTGCATCTGGTGCTGCAATATATTTAAAAGCACCTGTTACTTTAATTGCATCTTCACCAGTTATTTTTAATCTTTTAGCTTTATTAGCATATAAATATATTACATCACCGGCTTTAACATCTGTAATTTCTTCATTTGCTAACACTTTATTTGTTACAGCTTTATTACTTGCAATTACAGTCACTGTTCCATCTTTACTGACTTTTACGCAATTTGCATAATCACCTGTACTTTCTATATAATAATCTATACTTATCTTTGTACAGTCTTTTTTTACAGATATTTTGACATATCCATAATCTTCAGTAGGAACATCTCCATTTGCCTGTGATTTAACACCCTTAAGCTTTAAAGTATTTCCTGCTATTGAAAATTCTTCCCCTTTTCCTTTAACAGCTGTCACTTCATAAACTATACCATCTCCATCTTTTATTTCTGCTGACGATGATGATTTATCTTTACTAAGATCAGCTTCTTTAAATGTGTAGCCTAATGTCACATCATCATCTGCCTTAGCTGTTGTAGCAAATATACCACCCAACAGCCATGTTGGGACTAATGTCAACACCATAAGAACTGCCATAAATGCTGCCATAAGTCTTTTTCTGTTCTTCTTCATAACATACCTCCTTATAATATTACGGCTTAGCCGTTGTATTCGTCAGGCTCACCTTAACGAACGTTTCTCTAAGTATCTCATTTTCGTGTATAAAAATCAACTTTATTTTGGACATTTTTTATATTTTCAGCGAAATATATAATTACATTTTAGATATTTTGTACAAAATTAATGAAGATTGTATGAAAAACATCTTAAATTTTAATTGTATACCGGTACAACCGTAATCTTGATATTAACAATTTAATTACCACACATTAGTTTCAATATGATGCTTTTCTTTTTTCTTTGCAATAATTTCAGTAATGTCCTCGTAATTCTCATCAGTTTTTATAACAATCCAATCATCAAAATACTGATATATTGCCTTATATTTACTGTATAAATTCATAATCAATAATTTATCATCTTCAATAATATCTTCTACAACTGTTTTCCAATCATAACCTTCATTTATAATAAAATCATTAAACTCTGGATGTGTAACTCTATATTCTTCCATTATATACCTAAGCACTTTATCCCCTACTGTTAAAATATATTTAAATTCATCATTATTTTCATCAAGGTTATTATTTATCAATCCTAATGGAATTTTAATCTGAAATGGTCCTCTCGTAATATAATACCATTCGTTATCTAAATCATAAAAATATGTATAATCCGTCATTATTTCATTAAATATATCCTGCTCAGTTTCTCCAATCCAAAACTCTTTTCCTATAGGTGAGTGTGTCAAATATGCAGGAAACCCTCCATTTTCGCTACCTTTTTTACCTATTAATCTTGTCTGTCCCAATCCGAAAAGATAATCAACATCTGCTGGGTTATCATACCAGGCTAACAAACGAATTCCTACTGAACTATAATATCCACCATTACCGCTCCAGCCATATTCCACATTTCCATTCTTAAGTCTTCTTGCTATTATACTTATATCTGCCATCTTGCATTTCTCCTTTTAGTATCGCATATACGATATATATTACATAATAAAACGTATGTCAATATATCAACATACGTTTTTCCTATATTATTCTAATTATCACTTTCCTGCAAAGCTTCCAGATATCCAAGTAATCTTTCCTTTTGCTTGTTCTTAAGATTTCTAAATCCCCTAAGTAACAATTCTTCATCTTTGTTCAATACAATTGTGTAGTCCATACTTTCCTTACGATTTTTATCACCTTTAATCCAGCTCTCTGAAAGCAGCTCGTATGGTGTAATATTTAGCACCTCGCATATTTTTAAGATTTTATCTGCTGACGGATTGGTCTTTTTTCTTCTCCAATCACTTATTGTGCTTTGTGAAATCCCCGTGCACTGTGAGAATTCTTTCTGTGTCATACCTTTCTGTTCCATATACTTATATATTTTTTCACTAATTAACAAATCTTCTCTCCTGTCTGTGTTATAATACTCTACTTCTGCTTATTTAATATCTTTCGATATTCCTCCCTATCTTTTTCCTCTATATCCAGCGTATCCATTGCCTCTTCTGCTGTCTGATTCAACTTTCTCATTAATGTTCTTATGCTGTCAAGACGCGCCTGTTTCTCCCCTCGTGCCATTCCACGTTCCATTCCTCGTCTTTCTCCGCGTTCCTCGCTTTCTTCTACCAGCAAATCACTTATATTACACATATCATTCACACACCCTTCTAATTCTGTTGTCATCTCAAGTCCGTATTCTTCTAACCGGTTCATCTTATCCTGTCTTGCCCTGCAAGAAAATAATACTTCCAGCATTGCTATAAGCTTATTTTTTGATTCTTCGACATCTGCTCTGCTTCTTATTCTTATAACCGCTCCATTCATTATGCTTCGCTGTGGAAGCCAGCTTGTATTGCCATAGATTACTCTTGGCTGCAAGCCTAATTCTATTATAGAGTCTTCATCGGCTTCTGTATCCATACATATCCATATGCTGTATACATCTTTGATGTCATCATAGTTTGATTTTATGAATTCTACATTTTTCTGTGAAGACACTAGTCTTGCCATATAATACACCATTCTTGATTCGATATGATAACCAAGCTTTGTATATGAAATACTTTTCTGTGCCTCAACATTTACAAGTATTTTAATTGTTCTATTATTATAATACAATGGAAATCTTATGTCGTAAATAATTTTTCCATCTTCTATATCTACGTCTTCGGTTCCATCACTTTCAATTTTAATGCACAGCTTTTCCGGAACTGTAAGTGATACTATTGTCTCTCCTATGCAGGGAATTATGTCTTTTATGCTGTATTCCCTGAATTCTGGCACTATTACTTTTACTATATTGGCTAATATCTGCGGGTCTGCCAATATACATTTAGCATAGTCGTCTCTCATTGCTTTATCTACATCAAGCTTTGACATTGTTTCTGCAAGATGTGTGGTTACTCTCTGATACTTCATTAAACCTCCTTTTCATTGGTTATCATTTATCCACCATAGTCAGTTATTCGCACTAAAATTTTAAATATTGGAATTATATTGGCGAATTGCCATTAGATTTCATATATAGTTCCGATATGGTTGCCACATATTACTATCAAACATTATTATATTTAGATTAGATACTATATAAATAGAATACCACATATCACTATGTATTGCAATAGAATATTTAAAAAACAAAAAGGCATTGCCAGACCACTCAAATGGACTTTCCTTCCGTGCACACCTGGCCAGTCAAGAAAGCCCATACCATAGGCCCGATAATACCTCTCTTTATTAATTACATTAGGTGATTGCGGTTACTTGTGTTCACAGTACAAATAACAATCAATTTTGCTGAGTTTCGCAAACGCCTATTAATTACATAATTATGCCAATGACCCTCTCTTAAGCCATCTTCCACTAACAAACCTTGCAACAAAGCATACTGACCTTGCTGCCCAGTCAATGAACATTCCTATCCATACGCCAAGAACTCCCATTCCAAGCATTACGCCAAGGACGTAGCTGCTTCCGACCCTGAACAGCCACATCGAGATAATACTTGCTGTCATTGTGAATTTTACATCTCCCGCCGCTCTTAATGGATTGGATAATGTAAATGAAAGCGGCCATATAAATAATGAAACCACATTAAAGCATCTTAAAATCATTACTGTAATCTGTGTTGCCTCACCTGATAAGTTAAACCACGAAGCAATAAATGGTGCTAAGAAGAATAATGGAATATTACATATCCAGTCGCCGAAATACGCATATTTAAGTACCTTTTTAGTATACATTTTTGCCTGCTCTTTTTCCCCTGCACCTATGCACTGTCCAACAACTGTGATAAGTGCAAGTCCCATAGATGAAGCCGGAATATTTGCAAAATCGATAACTGTATAGCCAACCGAATTAGCGGCTGTAGATGCTGTTCCAAATGTTGCAACCATACTTACAACCATAAGCTTTCCTATCTGGAACATACCATTTTCTATGCCTGATGGAATACCTATTGTCAGAATCTTCTTTATATATATCCAGTCTGGAACAAAATATTTTATATGATCTATTCTTATCGGATTAGTCTTTCCGCATACAAGTACTGTCATAACTATTCCAGCTGCAACACGGCTAAGTGCTGTTGACAGTGCAACACCAGCTACACTCCACTTAAATACGAATACAAACAAAGCATTTCCAGCTACATTAATCACATTCATAAGTATGCTTATATTCATACTTACCTTACTGTTGCCTACGCTCCTGAATATTGCAGCTCCTGCATTGTACATTCCAAGGAAAGGATATGAAAGGGCTGTTATCACAAAATATAACACAGCACAATCCATAACTGAATCTTCAACAGTTCCGAATATCACCTTAAGTAATGGTCTTGTAAATGAAACTGAAAATGCTGTCATTATAACTGAAAATATTAACAAAACAGTTTCAAGCTGTGCTCCTGACTTTCTCGATTCATCATCCCTGCCTTTACCTATATACTGACTGCAAACAACAGCGCCACCTGTCGCAAGTGCTGCCATAACCTGTATGATAAGCCTGTTGATATTATCAACAAGTGCAACTCCTGCAACTGCCGCTTCTCCTGACTGTGATACCATAAGTGTGTCAACAAGTCCAACAAGCACTGCAAGAAGCTGTTCAAACATGAGCGGAATTATAAGCTTCCTTAAATCTTTACTACTAAACAACATATGTTTACTCCATCTATATTTTCATTTTATGGTGTAAGTGTTAATTGCACAACTATTCTGCACAGCTTATATTAAAGAGCTGCAGAATATGCCTTTAACCCCATCACCAATCATACATTTATCACACAAAAATTCGGTCAGAACGTACTTTTAACATTCTGACCGAATATAATAATTACATTATCAGCTGTAATAAACATCTATAAACCAGTTATCTAAGCTTCTAACCAGCCTGTTAACCATCAGCAATATTAGTCTACTGTATAAATCCAGCCCTTAGGAGCTTCGATTCTGCCCATCTGGATACCTGTGAGTGTTTCGTATAACTTCTTAGTTACAGGTCCCATCTCGTCCATACCACTTGGTAAGCAGATTTCCTTGCCGTGATCAACTATCTTTCCTACAGGAGAGATAACTGCTGCTGTACCGCAAAGACCACATTCAGCAAAGTCCTTAACTTCATCAAAGAGAACTTCTCTTTCTTCAACTTCAAGTCCAAGGTATTCCTTAGCAACGTGTACTAATGAACGTCTTGTGATAGATGGTAAGATACTATCATTTAATAGTGAAGGGCATTTGATGGTTAATTTAATATATTTAAGAGAAGAAAAGAATCCTATAGTATGGAAAGGTGTCGGAATAACGACTGTCCAGAATAATGGAAAGAATGTATACAAGATAGTTGCATCAGGGGAAGGATTTGAGATGAACCGAAGAGAGTCGTTTAGATTGTTTCTTGGTCTGGGAGCGGTTGTCCAGATAGGTTCTAATAAGAAAGCTGTTAATGTTATTCTTAAGGATATAAGTGAGAATGGTTTCTCATTTGTTGAAATTGAAGATATAGATGCAGAGAATCTTCCTGTAAGACTGGTGTTTAATGATATGAAGACAGGTATAAGCCTTATTGGAAATATTGTAAGAAAGGTTACAGTAGGTGAGAAGAAGATTATCTATGGCTGTACACTTACATCCTGCAATATTGATGTGGCACGTTATATCAATGAGAAGCAAAGACAGTTCCTTGCTGCAAGCCGTAGTTCACGTAGTTCAGGGGAATCTAATAAGGAAGCACTAAAGAGGTCTTTAAGAGAACCTACACAATATGAATCAGCACTAAAGGCAGCACAGGCAAATCAGGACAGTAAGAAACAGGGTAAAAGAAAGAAGGGGTAAAATTGGAGAATAATAATAAAAGAGTTGTTGACAACAGACAGAATATCAATGACGACGAAAAGATGAAGATTAATATGAGGGCAGAACTTGATGAGCATTATACAATGCTTAAGGAATGTCCTAAGTGTGGCACGAGAATGATATATGCATATGGAGAGGTATATGAATGTCCTAAATGTGGTAATAAAGAATTTACTGAATTTGGCAAGATAAGAGATTATCTTGAAAAGCACGGACCACAGAATGCAGTCACAATAGCTGATGCAACAGGTGTAAGCGTTAAGACTATACAGAAGTTCTTATATCAGGGCCGTATTGAGATACCAGATGGTTCTGGTTCATATATTAAGTGCCAGATGTGTGGTGCAGAGATAAGATACGGAAGATTTTGTCCGGAGTGTTCAGCTAAGCTTAGCAGGGATAATTCATCTATGGTATATGTTGGAGAGAAGCCAAAGCATAAGATGGATTACAATGGCAAGATGCATACACTTGATGAGAGTGAGATGAAGAATGTATCAAGAAAGCCAGTTGCAATGAGAAGAAAAGATAAGAAATAATGAAACAAAGAGAATAATTACTAAGTGGTCTTTGTCAGCTTTTGCCAAAGAGCCTTAAGGATTAAAGATATAAAAATCCGCTGTATATTGATTTTACATTTCAATATACAGCGGATTTTAGTTTAATATTATTAACAAATGAATGTCTATAATACTATTTGTCCGTGCTTGATTTTATAAGTCGAAACCAAAGTAACGAACTGCATTGTTGTAAGAGATGCCTTCAACAATCTTCTTAAGAGCCTTCTCATCGTTAGGGTATTCACCGTTCTCAACCCATCCACCGATAAGTTCACACATAATTCTTCTGAAGTATTCATGTCTTGTATAAGATAAGAAGCTTCTTGAATCTGTAAGCATACCGATGAAGTTGCCAAGTAAGCTTAAGTTAGCGAGACTTGTCATCTGGTTAGTCATACCAACCTTATGATCATTGAACCACCATGCTGAACCCTGCTGGATCTTACCAACAGCCTTAGAATCCTGGAAACATCCAATAACAGTACCGATAGCAGCATTAACTGATGGATTAAGTGAGTAGATGATAGTCTTAGGAAGTTCATCTGTGCTGTTAAGAGCGTTAAGGAACTGAGCCATCTCAGCAGAGCAGTCATATGTGTTGATGCAGTCAAATCCAGTATCTGGACCTAACTGGTCATAACGGAATCTGTTGTTATCACGGATTGTACCATAATGTAACTGCATTACCCAGTTACGCTTATTGTATTCTTTACCTACAGATACCATGAATGCTGTCTTGAACTTGTTCATCTCTTCTGTAGTGATAGCAGAACCAGAGAATCTTTTAGCGAAGATTGCTTCGATTTCTTCTTCTGTGTATGGCTTGTACATTACATACTCAAGAGCGTGATCAGATACTGAGCATCCCATAGAAGCAAAGAAATCCATACGGTTTCTAAGAGCATCCATTAATGTAGCAAATGAATTAACTTTAATTCCACTGACATTAGATAATGTCTCAAGGTAATCAAGATATTCAGGCTTTTCAATGTTCATAGCCTTGTCAGGTCTCCAAGCAGGAAGTACCTGTACGTCAAATGTCTTATCATCCTTAAGAACCTGATGCCACTCAAGTGAGTCAACAGGATCATCTGTTGTACAGATTAACTTAACATTTGACTGTTTGATTAAGTTTCTTACTGACATAGAATCTTCCTGAAGCTTTGCATTACAGAGATTCCATACTTCCTCAGCTGTATCGCCGTTGAGAATGCCGTTGTATCCGAAGTATCTCTGAAGTTCAAGGTGGCTCCAGTGATACAGCGGATTACCGATAGCCATTTCAAGTGTTTCAGCCCATTTCTGGAACTTTTCACGATCTGTAGCATCACCTGTGATGTACTTCTCATCAACACCATTAGTTCTCATCTGACGCCACTTGTAATGATCGCCACCAAGCCATACCTGTGTGATGTTCTCGAACTTTCTGTTTTCAGCGATTTCCTTAGGGTTGATATGGCAGTGATAGTCAAGTATTGGCATCTTAGCTGCATAATCGTGGAATAAATGCTGAGCTGTTGGAGTTGAAAGTAAAAAGTCTTTGTCCATGAACTGTTTCATGATTCATAATCCTCCTGTGAATTAAAATATTGTTGTGTTGCGTTTTATTATATCAGCGGCGATGATACTGTGATTATCAGCATCTTCACCGGATAAAACCTTCATAAGCACGCTTACCGCGCATGAGGATAGTTCCTCAACCTTGCTGTCAACAGAGGTAAGCTCAGGTTCTGTACATAATGAAAGAACAGAGTTATTGTATCCAATAACCTCTAAATCCTCAGGAATTCTGATTCCGTGAGTATGTGCAAACTTGACAGCACCGGCAGCGATAGAGTCATCAGATGTCATAACGGCATCAAACTTCATACCTTTATCATACAGATATGTAAGATAATCCCTGGCATGAGATATGTTCTTGCCACACAGATGATGGAATTCATCCGGGAGAGTAATACCAGCTTCATTAATTGCTTTAAGATAGCCACGGTACTTATTCATGCCACTGTATGAAGTACTTGTATATAAGTAAACTATATTACGATGTGAATTATTTATCAAGAGTTTTGTTGCATTGTATACAGCATCTTCATCATTGCACATAACAGAATAAATGTTGTCAGCATCCAGATAGCCGTTGACCAGCACTATAGGAACATCTTTAGCTGCATTAATAATGTAGTCGTTGTTATGCTCACTAGTGTTCTCAACAAACTGTGAACCAGCAAGAATAATTCCATCGACTCTTTTGCTTAAAAGAAGCTCAAGGTAATTCCTTTTATTATTATAATCTTTACCTGTGCAGCAAAGAATAGAGTCGTAGTTGTATTTGCGAAGCTCTTGTTCAAGGTAATAAACTGCGTTGGCAAGATATATATCAGATGAATCTATGCACATAATGCCAATTGTCTTCATAGTATTAAGACCTAATCCTCTTGCAAATACATTAGGAGTGTAGTCTAATTCTTTCATTGCATTAATAACTTTGTCCCTGGTCTTTTCGGAAACCCTGGCGTTGCCGTTAAGTACTCTTGAGACAGTTGCTATGGACACACCAGCTTTTTTAGAAACATCATATATATTAATATTCATGTGCGACCTCATCTCTTGACGAATGTAAATGTATCGCTTAGCAGAAATTGATAAAAAATAAATAAATGTAAGCGCTTACATATTGATAAATGAATTATACAATGGTATTATAATAAAAACAAGTGTAATGTAAGAAATTTTTAAAAAGCAGAAAAATGTATTGACTTAGAGCATTTTTAAGTATATTTTATTTATGAAAGCGCTTACATGCACTTATTTACATACCATTTACTGGTTAATAATTAGGGACCGTTATCGTAAAACGGATTATTCCCAATGAAAAAAGGAGATTTAAGATGCAGAGATTAAACAAGAGTATTACACATGCAGTTGACAGACCTGTAAAGGTTATGCAGTTTGGTGAAGGTAACTTCCTTAGAGCATTCGTAGATTATATCTTCGATGTTACTAACGAAAAGACAGATTTTAATGGTGGTGTTGTTATCGTTAAGCCAATCGAGTTTGGTACACTTGAAAGATTCCACGATCAGGAATGCCAGTACACACTTCAGTTAAGAGGTTTCGTAGATGGACAGCCTAAGGAAATCACACGTCAGATTACATCTGTTGTTGATGCTGTAGCAGCTATCGAAGATTATGACAAGTACATTGAATATGGTACAAGTGAAACACTTAGATTTATCGTTTCTAATACAACAGAAGCAGGTATCGTATTTGACGAGACAGATAACGATCCTAATGCACGTCCTCCTAAGACATACCCAGGAAAGCTTACACAGCTCCTTTACAAGAGATATCAGAAGTTCAACGGAGCAGCAGATAAGGGACTTATCTTACTTCCTTGCGAACTTATCGCTGATAATGGTATCGAATTAAAGAAGTGCATTATGAAGTTTATAGAACTCTGGGGTCTTGAAGATGGATTCAAGGACTGGGTTAACAATTACTGCTCATTCTGCCCAACACTCGTAGATAGAATTGTTCCAGGATATCCAAGAGAAGACGCAGCTAAGCTTTGCGAGGAATGGGGATATGAGGATCAGCTTATCGACAGAGCTGAAGTATTCGGTCTCTGGGTTGTAGAGAGTGATTCTAATCTTCCACTTGAGCAGCTTGAGAAGGAACTTCCATTCAAGGAAGCTGGACTTAATGTAGTATTTACAAAGGATCATCATCCATATAAGGAAAGAAAGGTAAGAATCCTTAATGGATCTCATACATCATTTGTATTAGCTTCATTCCTTGCTGGTAATGACAATGTAGAGAATTCTATGAAGGATCCTGTAATCAGAAAGTACATGGAAGAGACACTTTACAATGAAGTTATTCCTACACTTTCACTTTCTAAGGAAGATTGTGAAGAATTCGCTAAGGCTGTTATCGACAGATTCCTTAACCCATTCGTAGATCACAGATTATTAAGCATTTCACTTAACTCTGTATCTAAGTGGGAAGCTAGATGTCTTCCTTCATTCTTAGGATACGTTAAGAAGTTTAACAAGCTTCCTAAGTACCTTACATTCTCTATCGCAGCACTTATGAGCTTCTATACATCACAGACAGAAGCTGAGTTCAACGGTGGTATTGTATTAAAGGGTGACAGAAACGGTGAAGAGTACAACATCACAGATGACAAGGCTGTTCTTGATTTCTTCAGAGATAATTCAGGAAAGTCTGCTAAGGAATTCACACATGCTTACTTAAGCAATACTAAGTTCTTTGGTGGCGAGGATCTTTCTAAGGTTCTTAACCTTGAAGAAGTTATTACTGAGTACATCACAGATATCAGAGAAAGAGGTATGAGAGCAGTAGTT
>OLZV01000573.1_pt1 | contig 15216 bp, 12 predicted proteins | sample 1644531 | NCBI WGS metagenome assembly OLZV01 (sample SAMEA103958115, study PRJEB25191) | human gut metagenome | biome: human-associated habitat [ENVO:00009003]; feature: intestine environment [ENVO:2100002]; material: feces | place: Germany | collected 2013/2015
CTTGTCGAAGTTCGCCCACATTGCCTTCGTCGGGCAAGCGTCCGCACACGCCATGCAGTGCTGGCACTTGCTCTGATCAATGACCGGCAGACCGTTCGTCATCGTAATCGCACCATGCGGGCAGGAGCGGAAGCACTTGCCGCAGTGAATGCAGCCAGTCGAGCAGGCAGACAGCACCTTCTTGGCGGGCTCAGTGTTGCGGCAGCGAACCGTCACATCCTCCGTCACCGGACGCAGACTCAGCACACCCTTAGGGCAAATCGCCACGCACTTGCCGCACGCGACACACTTCCCGTCGTCCACCACGGCAATCTTTTTCACCGGGTCGACATGAATCGCGTCGAACGGACAGACGCGCGCGCAGGTGCCCAGACCAAGGCACGCGAACTTGCAAGCCTTGTTGCCGTCATTGACGACAGATGCCGCCACGCAGTCCTGAATGCCGCGGTACTCAAACTTCTCCTTGCAATGCTCGGAATCACCTTGGCAGATTACGCTGGCGACCTTGCGAACGGCGTCTGCTGCTTCCGCATTGCCCATAATCGCGGAAATCTTGTCCGCAACGGGCTTGCCGCCAATCGGGCAGGCATTCACGGGCGCTTTGCCGCAAGCAATCGCATCCGCACAGCCGTCGCAGCCGGGATAGCCGCAAGCGCCGCAGTTCGCACCCGGAAGCGCAGCGCGCACAGCGTCACGCTTTTCATCCGCCGGAATGGCAAAGACCTTCTCCGTGCCCATCAGCAGCAGACCGAAGAGCAACCCCATCAGGCCCAGCGCAACCGCCGCAATGAGGATGTTCACAACCGTCATCCGTCTTCCCTCCTCAGCCGATTAAGCCGCCGAAGCCCATGAACGCAATCGCCATCAGACCCGCCGTAATCAGCGCGCCGGGGAAGCCGTTCATCCACTTGGGCATGTTCGCCAGCGCCAGACGCTCGCGGATGCAGGAGAAGAGAATCATCGCCAGACCGAAGCCTGCCGCCGCGCAGAAGCCGTTGAACGTGCTTTCGAGCAGGTTGTAGCCGTTATCCACGTTCAAAATCGCCACGCCCAGCACCGCGCAGTTAGTGGTGATGAGCGGCAGGTACACGCCCAGCGACTGATACAGCGAGGGGGAAATTTTCTTCAGCGCCATTTCCACAATGCCGACCAGCACGGCAATGACGAGGATGAACGCAATCGTCTGCATGTATTCCAGGTGCAGCGGCACCAGAATCAGGTGCTGCACGAACCAAGTGATGAAGCTGGCGAGCGTCATCACGAAGATGACCGCCATCGACATGCCCTTCGCCGTGTCGTACTGCTTGGAAACGCCGAGGAACGGGCAGCAACCGAGGAAGCGGTTCATGACAAAGTTATTGACCAGCAGACCGCCGACAAGAATCGTCAGCAGATTCGCCCAAATGTTGCTCATGCTGCCGCCCCCTTCTTTTTCGACTTATTCGACAGTGCATTGACCAGAATCAGCAGCAGACCCAGCGTGATGAAGCCGCCGGGAACCTGCGTCATGATGCCCATCGGCTGATAGCTGGCGGGCATCACCTGCAGACCAAAGAACGTACCGTTGCCCAGCAGCTCACGGATGACGGACAGCAGCGTGATGGCGAAGGTGAAGCCCAGCCCCATGCCCAGGCCGTCCGCAATGCTCAGCACCGGCGGATTCTTAGACGCGAAGGACTCCGCACGGGCAAAGATGATGCAGTTGACAACAATCAGCGGGATAAACATGCCCAGCGCCTGCGACAAATCCGGCAGGAACGCCTTGAGCAGCATGTCAATCATCGTCACGAAGGACGCGATGATGATGATGTACGCCGGAATACGCACGCTGTCCGGGATGATGTTGCGCAGCAGGCTGATGAACAGATTCGAGAAAATCAGCACAGCCGTAACCGCCAGACCCATGCCGATGCCGTTCATGCCGGACGTGGTGATGGCCAGCGTCGGGCACATGCCCAGCATCAGCACAAACGTCGGATTCTCCCAAATCAGGCCGTTCAGCAGGACACTCATGAAGGTTTTCTTCTGATTAGCCATGCTTTTTCACCTCCCCAAACGGATGCGGCGCGGTAAAGCGGTCAATCAGGGGCGTGCAGACGTTCATGAACAGAATCGCGAAGGAGCAGCCTTCGGGGTAGTTCGCGTAGGCACGGATGATGAACAGCAGCAGACCGCAGCCAATGCCCATGATGACGCGGCCGGGCACCGTCACCGGGCTGGTCGCATAGTCAGTCGCCATGAAGAACGCGCCGAGCATCAAGCCGCCCGCAAACACCTGATAAATCGCCATTTCAGCGCCATCCTTAATCAGGTAGCAGACGAACACGGTCGCGATGAAGGACACCGGGATGCGCCAGTCAGCAATCTTGCGGACGCACAGGTAAATGCCGCCGACGAGAATCGCCAGCTTGCAGGTTTCGCCCAGCACGCCGCCGCAGTTGCCCAGCAGCAGATCCATAAAGTTCACGCCGGAAACGCCCTTGCTCAGCAAGCCGAGGGGCGTTGCGGAGGTCGTCGCATCCACGGCGAAGTTGGACTGCGGATAGCTGCTCATCAGCGCAGACCAGCTGACGAACAGAATCGCACGCGCGGTCAGCGCCGGGTTCATGAAGTTGCTGCCGATGCCGCCGAACATTTGCTTGACGAGGACGATGGCAATCACGCCACCGACCACCGCCAGCCACCACGGCGCGTTCGCCGGGAGGTTGTACGCCAGCAGCAGACCCGTCACGACGGCGCTCCAGTCGCCAATCGTCACCGTCTGCTTCGTCAGCTTTTCCCACACAAATTCAGATAGAACACAGGTTGCCACGGACACGCAGATGAGCATCAGCGCGCTCCAGCCGAAGATGATAACGCCCGCAATGCCAGCCGGCAGCAGCGCCAGACAAACCTCCTGCATGATGCGCTGCGTGCTGCTATGGTCGCGCAGGTGGGGCGAGGAGGTCATCACAAGATTATTCTGCATGGTGTTATGCCTCCTTCTTGGACTGCTCTTCAGCAGCCTTCTTTGCAGCTTCTGCCGCGGCTTTCTTCGCGGCTTCCGCCTTCTTGCGGGTCGTAATCACCTTTTTGCCCTGACGGCAGGACTGCGTAAGCAGGCGCTTGGCGGGGCAGACGAAGGTGCACGCACCGCATTCGATACAGTTCATGATGCCGTACTTTTCGGCTTCGTCATAGCGGTCGGCGCGGACGCAGCGGTCAAGCAGCGTCGGCATCAGCTGCATCGGGCAGGCGCGCAGGCAGCGGCCGCAGTTGATGCAGGCGGATTCCACCGGGTCAACGGCTTCTTCGCCCAACACAAGCACGCCGGAGGTGCCCTTCGTGACCGGGATATCCGTGCGGGTAATCGCCATGCCCATCATCGGACCGCCGCTGATGAGCATCCGTGCGCCGGACTGCATTCCACCGCAGGCTTCCAGCAGCGTGTCGATCGGCGTACCGACGCTAACGAGGAAGTTGCCGGGGTTGTTGACCAGCCCGCCAACCGTCGTCACGCGCTGCACGAGCGGGCGACCCTCGCGAATCGCCTGCTGAATGGCATACACCGTGCCGACGTTGCTGACCACGCAGCCGACATCCAGCGGCAGACCGCCGGTCGGCACCTTGCGGCGCGTCAGGGCATACACCAGCTGCTTTTCACCGCCCTGCGGATAGCGGACGGGCAAATCATGAATTGTGATGCCTTCGACGTTCTTCGCCGCGGCACGGAGCGCTTCCACCGCGTCCATCTTGTTGTTCTCCACGCCGACGTGCGCTTCCTTCACGTCCAGCGCGAGCATCATCAGGTGGATGCCGTCGATGATTTCCGCGGGCTTTTCCAGCATCAGGCGATGGTCAGCCGTCAGGTACGGTTCGCACTCCGCGCCGTTGATGACAAGCTTCTCAATCGTCTTGCCCTTCGGGGGCGTTATCTTGACCTGCGTGGGGAACGTCGCGCCGCCCATGCCGACGATGCCGGCTTCGCGGACGATGGTCTGCAATTCCTGCGCGGTCAGCGTTTCCGGATGCTCCGCCGGATGCAGCTCCACCCAGTTGTTCTGGAAGTCATTCTCGATGACGACGGCGGACACCGTCGAACCATTCGCCAGCTCGACCGGCTCAATGCCGACGACCTTGCCGGAGACGGACGAATGCACCGGTGCGGACACAAAGCCGCCCGCTTCGCCAATCTTCTGACCCGCCAGCACCAAATCACCCTTCTGCACGATGGGCTTGCAGGGCGCACCGATATGCTGCGAGAGCGGAATCACCACGCGCGCAGGCGCGGGCAGCTCACGAATGGCGTTGCCGCTGTTGACGGCCTTGCCGTTTACGCCCTCATGCGGATGCGTTCCGCCGGGAAACATGTGTTTGACAAACACAGAGAAAACCCCTTTCCAAATCCTTTCGCATCCCCTGCCGTGACAGCAGAAAACACATATTCAGACGGAATCCGTCTGAACAGGACACAATCACACGAAATCTATTATATCATATAACAAGGCATTTGGTACAGTGAAAAGTTTGACAAATGTCAGCCAAAGTTTTTTAGTCAATTTCACCATTAGCTATGACTAATATCTTCTTCCGGCAGATTTCCCGCCACATAGAGCATGTGCGCTGCGTGACTCATGGCACTGCCCTCGCTGCCGTCCGCGCCGCCAAGCATCCGCGCGACTTCGCTGATTCGTTCCTTGGGTGAAAGCAGGCGAACACTCGTATTCGTCCGCTCCCCTTCCACACGCTTCTCCACAAGAAACTGGTGCGCCGCCATCGCCGCAATCTGCGGCAGATGCGTCACGCAGATAACCTGCCGCTTGCGCGCGATCAGCGCCATCTTCTCCGCGACGACCTGCGCCATCCGCCCGCTGATGCCCGTGTCGATTTCGTCGAACACCATCGTGCCGACGCCGCCTTTTTCAGCTTCGAGGCTCTTAATCGCCAGCATCAGGCGCGACAATTCGCCGCCAGACGCGATTTTTGACAGCGGCTTCAGCGGCTCGCCGGGGTTCGGGGAATCACGTCGTCGCCGACCGACTGCGGCATGAAAATCTTCCCTTCCGGGCGAATCGCGAACGACACTTGGAAGATGGTGTTGCCCATGCCGAGGTCTTTCAGCTGCGCCATCATGTTCTTCTCAAACTCATTCGCCAGCCCGTGCCGCGCCTCCGTCAGCTGACGCGCGAGCTGCCGATACTGCGCCAGCAAGCGCTTGTGTTCCGCGCCGGTTTTGGCAACCTGCTCATCCAGCGAGACGTAATTGTCGTATTCCTCCTGCATCTTCTTCTGCTGCGAAAGGACTTCCGCCACCGTTTCGCCGTACTTGCGTTCCATGCGCCGAATCAAATCCAGCCGTGTCTCAACTTTCTCCGCCCGAACGGGGTCGAACTCCCCTTTTTCGGTCAAATCCGCCAGTTCGTAGCCGATTTCCTCCAGCTCATAGTACGCTGAATCGCACCGCTGCGCCAGACTGACGTAGTTTTCGCCGAACGCCGCCAGCGACCGAAGCGCATCCGCCGCTTCCTTCACGCGCGAAAGTACCGTCTCGCTGTCATCGTTCGCTGAAATCGCCCGATGCGCCGCCGCAACCGCTGTCGCAATCTTCTCCGAATGCCGGAATCGCTCTTTTTCCGCTGCCAGCGTTTCTTCCTCGCCCAGCTTCAGCCGCGCTTTTTCCAATTCCTCCAGCGACTTTTTCAGCGATTCCATGCGGTACTGTTTCTTCTCATTCTCCTTGACCAAGCGCGCGTACTGCCGATGGTTGGTGATGAACGCCTGATACGCCGCGTCCACGCGGCTGAGCAGCGCCTGATAATCGTCGCCGCCCGCAGCATCCAGAAACAGCAGGTGATACTGCGAGTTCATCAGGAACTGCGCCTCGTGCTGCCCATGCACATCCATCAGCAGTACGGCGATGTCTTTGAGCGCGGACAGCGGCATCACCACCCCGCAGACGCGGCAGAGGTTGCGCCCGGAGCGTGTGATTTCGCGGTAGAGCGTTACCGTACCGTCAAAATCATCAAGTGCCTGCGCCTGCGCCCATTTTGCGACTTCCACATTGCCGCTGGCATCGAACACCGCTTCGACCCACGCCTTGTCCGTTCCCGTGCGGATGAGTTCCCGCGCGGCGCGTCCGCCCAGCACCAGATTGACTGCGTCCACGACGATGGATTTGCCCGCGCCGGTTTCGCCGGTCATAACGTGCAGCCCTTCGCCGAATTCCAGACTCAGTTCCTCAATCAGCGCGATATTCCGCATTCGCATGGATAGAATCATGATGGATACTCCTTTTCCGTGCCGGGGATAACCATTGCCGTTATTTCATCATTTCCCGGATGCGGCTGGTGACGGTGATCGTCTCCTCGTTCGAGCGGATAATCAGCAGCACCGTGTTGTCGCCTGCCAGCGTCCCCAGCACCTCCGGCCAGTGCATACTGTCCAGCGCTTCCGCCGCGACGTTCGCTGAACCCGACAAGGTTTTCACCACAATCAGGTTGTTCGCCGACGAGACAGACAGCAGCGATTCCGCCAGCATCCGAATGAAACGGTCGGTCAGATTGTTGTCCGCCTGATCGCCCGTTGCGTATTTGTACTTGCCGGAGGGGGTCAGCACTTTCAGCAGCCGCAATTCCTTAATGTCGCGGGATACGGTCGCCTGCGTCACGCGGATGCCCCGCGCATTCAGGGAGCTGGCGAGTTCCTCCTGCGTTTCAATTTCCTGTTTCTCGATGATATCAAGAATTGCCACTTGTCGAACGGTTTTCATATTTCCGCAGCACCTGCCTTTACATTTTGTGTTATCGGGTCCATTCCGTCAGCTTTTCGCGGACAAGGTTGAAGAACGGCTGGTCACTCGTGCGGATGAGCTGCAGCGTTCGATCGGCACGACTGATTTCGACCACCGCACCGTCATCCAGCTGCGCGTACGTCTGCCCATCGACTTGCAGGCAGGCGCTCTGCGGCGCATCCGACCCCAACAGAAGGCGAATCTGTGCGCTGCCCTGCGCCATCCACCAGCGCCGTAACCGTAATCAGCCGCGCATAGCCGCCGCGGCTCATCACCACGTCGTTGATGGCGTACCAGCTTTGCCCATTCATCTGCACGGACAGCACTGCGCGGCGCTCTGTCTCGTAGTCGCCGCGGATGACCTTGTCCAACAGCCTCGGCAGGGCATCTGCCTCGCCTTCCGCCAAAAATCCGACGCGCCCCAGGTTCACGCCGAGCAGCGCCGCATCCCACGAAAGCGCATACTGTGCGCCGCGAAGCAGCGTGCCGTCGCCGCCCAGCGACAGAATCACATCCGCCCGCGCATCCGGCGCATTCAGCGAAGTCACGCTGCCCGACGCAAACGCTGCCAGCACCTCATCTTCCACCAGCACCTGCGCACCGCAGGACGCAAGCTGTGCCACTGCATGATGCGCCGCTGCCATTGCATCCGGCCGATGACCATGAATGACGATGCCAAGTCGCACGCCGTTCCCTCCATCCTGATTCAGTCTGCCGTTTTTTTCACAAACAGCACCCGAAGTATCCCCATTATAACACAAGATGAATATTCATGCAAGCATATACAGAAATTTTGATACCATTTCCAAATGAGAATGCGCACGCAGGTGGCGCAGGTGAATGCAGGAAATCGTATTACTTGTGTGAAGACCCCTTTAGCTCCTGATGCGCCTTTTTCACCAGCTCGTGGATGATTTCCGGCGCCATCGGCTCAGTCTCCTGCGTCCGGACGGTGATTTTGCCCAAGAACTCAATGTTGCCCTCCGGCCCCTTAATCGGCGAATAATCAAGCTGCTGCACCTGCCAGCCGATGGTCGGCGCGAATTCCACAATCTCCCGCAGAACGTCCTCGTGCACCTTCGGGTTGTGGATGACGCCTTTCTTCCCGATGCGGTCGCGTCCCGCCTCGAACTGCGGCTTAATCAGCGTATAGAACACGCCCTCCTCGCCCATCAGCTGCGCCGCAACAGGCAAAATCAGGCGAATGCTGATGAAGGACACATCCATCACCGTAACAGTCGGGTGCAGCGGCAGCATGTCCGGCGTCAGCAAACGCGCATTCGTCCGCTCATAGAGCGTTACGCGCGGGTCGTTGCGCAGTTTCCACGAGAACTGCCCGTAGCCGACATCAATCGCATAGACATGCGCCGCGCCGTTTTGGAGGCAGACGTCCGTGAAGCCGCCGGTCGCCGCGCCGATGTCCATGCACACCTTGCCGCGCAGATCCGCCTGAAAGGACGTAATTGCCTTTTCCAGCTTCAATCCGCCGCGGCTGGCATAGGGGTTCGACTTGCCGCGGATTTCCAGCTCGTCCTCCGGCTTAATCAGTTCCGACGCCTTGTCGATGCGGCGCGTGCCGACGTACACCTCGCCCGCCATGATGCTGACCTGCGCCTTCGTGCGGCTTTCGCAAAGCCCGCGTTCCACCAGCGCCACATCAGCCCGTTGCTTTTCGCTCATTGATGCTTTTCTCCATTCTTCAGCGCGATGACGATGCGCTGGGTCATCAGTTCCGGCGTCAATCCCAAGTATTTCAGCAGCTGATCACGCCGCCCATGCTGCACGAAGGTATCCGGGATGCCGAAGGACAGCATCGGCGCGGGCAGCCCTTCGCCGGACAGGAACGCGCAGACCACGCTGCCGAAGCCGCCCGTCAGCACATGCTCCTCCATCGTGACGATTGGGCGATTCGCCAGCTGACACAGCATTTTCTCGTCCATCGGCTTCACGCTCCGGCAGTTCACCAGCGATGCGTGAATGCCGCGCTTTTCCAGCAGGTCGCGAACTTCAATCGCTTCCGCCACCATCGAGCCGACAGCCAGCAGCGCCACATCCTCCCCCTGCTCCATCAGCTCCCATTCACCGATGCGGAACGGCTTATCCTGCGCCGGGTAGCGCGCCGACAAATCGACGGATTCACGCCCATAGCGAATGGCACAGGGGGATTCGTTCTCCTGCGTCCAGCGCATCATGACGCGCAGCTCATTCAGGTCGCGCGGCGCCAGAATCACCATGTTCGGCACGGGCAGCATTGACGCTAAATCCCACACGCCGTGGTGCGTCGCGCCATCCTCGCCGACCAGCCCCGCACGGTCAAGCAGCAGTGTCACGTTCAGCTTCGGCATACAAACGTCATGTATCATCTGGTCAAACGACCGTTGGAAGAACGACGCGTAGACCGCGAAGTATGGCTTCATGCCGCCCGCCGCCAGCCCAGCTGCCATCGTAACGGCATGTTCCTCCGCAATGCCGACGTCCATCATGCGGCGCGGAAAACGCTCTGCAAAGTACGACAAGCCCGTACCCGACGGCATAGCGGCGGTAATCGCGACGATTTTTTCATCCGTTTTCGCCATTTCGGACAGCGTTTCCGCCATCACCTGCCCATAGGACGGCAGCGTTCCCTTCTTGCGCGCCGTACCGGTTTCCACATAGAATGGCGGCGTGCCATGGAAGCGCTCCGGCTTGTCCTCCGCCGCGCTGTATCCATATCCTTTTTTTGTGAGCACATGCACGACAACCGGCTCATCCAACTGTTTGACGGCCTCCAATGTGTGCTCCAGTGCCTTGAGGTCATGCCCGTTAATCGGGCCGAAATAATGGAAGCCAAGGCTGTTGAAGAATCCCTCTTGATTTTCGCGCACGAACATGGACTTGACGCTCTTTTTTGCCCACGATAAAAAACACTGAAGCGGTTTTCCGACTACGGGCAGGCAGGACAAACCTTTGCGGATGACCCGCTTCGTGCTTGTCCACCCGCTGGAGACGCGCAGATCCGTCAGGTGCTGCGAAAGCGCCCCCACGTTCGGCGCAATCGACATTTCGTTGTCATTCAGAATGACAATCATACGCGTATGACTGTCACCCGCGTCGTTGAGCGCCTCATAACACATGCCGCCGGTCATTGCGCCATCGCCCACCAGCGCCAGCACATGGTGATGCTGTCCCTGCAAATCGCGGGCGCGCGCCAGCCCCAGCGCTGCGGACAGCGCGGTAGAGGCATGACCCGTCTCGAACACATCATATTCGCTTTCGGAGCGCTTCGGAAAGCCGGACATGCCGCCGAAGGAGCGCAGGGTACAGAACGTGCGGTAGCGCCCCGTCAGCAGCTTATGGACGTAGCTCTGATGCCCCACATCGAAGACGATTTTGTCCTCCGGCATGTTGAACACGCGGTGAATCGCCATCGTTAATTCTACCACGCCCAGATTGCTCGCCAAATGCCCGCCGCGCTTGGAAATAGTCGTGACCAGTTCTGTGCGAAATCGTTCATCTCCGCATAGGACAAACCTTTAATGTCCTGCGGCGACTTGATATCCTCCAATCGCAAGCATTTTCCCTCCTTCATGGATTTTGCATTTGTGTTGATTGATGCTATTTTTCAGATAAGAATGCGCAAGCGGATGGCGCAGGTGAATGCAGGAAATAGTATTAGAATTTACTGCCCTTGCTCCCCTTTGCGCCCTTCGCGCCGCCGAGCGAAACACCCTTCAAAATGTCGGAGGAATAAGCATAATTGCGCATGTTGCGGTCTTCGTTCGCCTTGCGCGCGCAGTCCACCATGCGGTCAATCAGCTGCGAATACTTCACGCCCTTGTTCTCCCACAGGTAAAATGCCAGCGAGCCGGGAATCGTGTTGATTTCGGTGATGTACACCTGCTCGGACGCGCGGTCAAACATGTAATCGATGCGCACAACGCCCTTGCAGTCCAGCATCCGGAAAATATCGCAGGACATGGCCTGAATCTTATCGCGCAGGCTGTCCTCAATCGGCGCGGGCAGCACGCGGTGCAGGCTCGCCATGCCCTTCGAGCCACCATTGGCAAGATACTTCTCCTTGAAATCAAGGAACTGCTGACCCGACAGCGGCATCTCAATCGGGCTGGCTTCCACGTCGCCATCGTAGCCCAGTACGGAGCAGTTCAGCTCAATCGGGTGATCCAGCCCCTTCTCAACCAGCACGCGGCGGTCATACTCAAACGCCAGTTCAAGGCTGTCCATCAGCCCTTCGCGGTCATCCGCACGGCTGACACCGATAGACGAGCCGAGGTTCGCGGGCTTGACGAACACAGGATAGCCCAGTTCCTTCTCCACCTTGTCCAGCACGGCGTTTTTGTCCTGCTGATACATGGCGCGCGTGAACCAGCAATCCGGCAGACACGGCAGCGTCCCCGCGCCGCGGAAGAACTGCTTCATCATGATTTTGTCCATGCCGATGGCGCTGCCTGCCACGCCCGTGGACGTGTACGGCAGATTCGCCAGTTCCAGCATTCCCTGCAGCGTGCCGTCCTCGCCGTTCAGCCCATGCATGACGATAACGCAAACTTCCAGCCGCGCTACCATGACCTGCGTTGGATGAGAGAACAGCCCCTTGCCGGGACGGTTCGCCAGCAGCGCGCCCGAACCCGCCGTCACATCCAGCGCAACGGCTTCGATGCCCGCTTTGTTCGGGTCAAAGGGCGTGTACGTCTCGATGCGGCGGAGCGCATTTCCCGTATACCAGACGCCGTTTTCGCCGATATACACTGGGATGACGTCGTACTTCTCGCTGTCCACATGGTTCATCAGCTGCACCGCGCTGATGATGGACACCTCGCGCTCACAGCTGCGGGAACCGAAAATCACACCAAGCTGAACCTTTGCCATAACAAAAATCTCCTTGCCTTTACGGAATCTCTGATTGATTCGGCAGAGCTTCCTTACGTTTCAGAATAGTGATCCGGAAGATCGTTTTCAAACATTGCAATGTCGCCGGGACGTCCAATCTGCCGCAGGAGCACCGTCGCTTCGTCGAGGCTGGCGACGACGTGCAGATTTCCCTGCGGGAAGCCCGCTGCGAGCAGCCCTTCGGCAATCGGCTGCGTGTGTTTCTTGCCCACGAGAATGGCGATATCCGCGTTGCCGCAGATTTTCCGCCCAAATTCGCGGTTGAACGCCGCTTCCTGTCCGCCCAATTCGACCATACCGGGGGTAATGATGATGCGCCGCGCTTGGAACGCCCCAAGTACCTTCACTGCCGCTTCCGCGCCCTTCGGGTTGGAATTGAACGCATCGTCAATGATGGTGATGCCTGGCGACGGAATCAGCTGCAAACGGTGCTCCACCGGCTGCAGTTTGCTGATGCCGCGCGCCACCTGCCGCATGGTCAGCCCCAGATGGAGCGCCACCGTCGCGGCAAGCAAGATGTTCTGGATGTTGTGTTCCCCCAGCAGGCGCGTTTCGCACGCAATTTCCTCCGCCGACGTATGCAGGACGAATCGGCTGCCCATCGAGGACACCGTCACATCCGTTGCCCACACGTCCGCGTCCGGGCTGTAATGCAGGCAGCAGAGGCGCTTTTCTTTCTCCGTGCGGTCATAGAGTTCACGGCAGATTGCACCGTCATCCGGGAAAAAGCAGCAGCCATCCGCCGGAACAGCGTCCATCAATTCATATTTCGTATTTTTGATGCGCTCCAAGGTGTGGAAGGTGTCCAAATGCTGCGGACCGACGCTCGTCAGCACGCCGTAACGCGGATGCACCAGTCGACACAGTTCCTTGATATCCCCGACGTGCCGTGCGCCCATTTCCGCCACAAACACCTGCGTCGCAGGCGTCAGGCGCTCACGGATGATCTTCGTCACGCCCATCGGCGTATTGAAGCTGCTCGGCGTAATCAGTGTCTGATACTTCTCCTGCAGAATCGTGCCGAGAATGAACTTGACGCTCGTCTTGCCGTAGCTGCCGGTAATGCCGATTTTGATGATGTCCGGGCGCGCCGCCAGCTTCTTCTGCGCGTCGCGGAAATACATTTCGCTCACAAGCTTTTCAATCGGCCACGCCAGCAATCCGCCCAGCGCCACCCAGAGCGGCAGCAGCAGCGGCAGCAGTCCGCAGAAGTACACCTTCGTCAGCAGCGCAATCGGCGTGCAGAGCAGCGTATAGACAACGCCCATGACAATGTACGTCCGCTTGACGCGCATCGTGACGACAAACGGCTTTTTCGCCTTCTTCTGCTGGAAAATCGACCGGCACCACCAGCCGCCCGCGACCGCCAGCGCTGCATTCACCAGCGCCAGCAGGATTTTGCCGACGCTCATGTCCAGCATCCGGTCAATGCTCCGGTATGCCAAATACAGCAGCGTCAAGTACGCCGCCAGCGTGATGCCGGGCAGCAGCGCGCGCTTCCAATTGCGCCGCAGCGTCCGGAAATAGCCGGGAAATTGGTAGCTTTCCAGTTGGAAATCATGCATCAGGCTCCGTTGTGCCAGCAGCATCGCCAAGGCGGTTGCCAGCGCCGGAAGCCATTTCAGAAAGTTAATCACCTGATTCACTCCTGCCCCATCCAAATCAGTTCAGCAGAAACTGACGCACAATCGTCTGAAAGCGCGTCGCCTGCTCCAGATATGCGAAATGCGTGCCGCCTTCCAGCACCACCAGACCGCTGTCGGCAATCTCCCTTTCCATCTGCTGCCCCATCCACAGCGGCGTTTCCGTGTCGCGGTCGCCCCAGATGAGCAGCGTCGGGTTCTTGATATGCGGAAGCAGCGCGCTCTGGTCATAACCCACGACCTTGACGAACGTCTTGCGCATTTCCGGCGACAGGGCGGCGTAATCCCGCGAGCCGTACTTCTGCACGAGATTTTCCTGCCACTTGTCCGGCAGACTGCCGAAGAGGTGCGTCTTTTTCGCTACACCGACGAGCTTTTTCAGCCGCTGATACCGCTGCGACTTTTTGCTCTTTTCGCTGGATAGCTTCGGCCGGATACCCGCCGCGCCTGTCAGAATCAGCTTCTCAAAACGCTCCGGATGGTCGGCGGCAAGCTCAATCGTCACGCGTCCGCCGAAGGAATGCGCAATCACGCTGCACGGTAGAAAGTCCAGCTTCATCAGCAGTTCCAGCAGATTCGCGGCGAAATCCGGCACACCCCACGGCTGCGGCGGAAATCCGCTTTCGCCATGCGCCGGAAAATCCACCCGAAGCACGGTCATGTCCGGCGTGAGCGCATCGCTAATCCCCGCCATCAGCTTTTCCGAGCAGCCCCAGCCGTGCAGCAGCACCACTTTTCTTTCGCCGTGGCCGCTGATTTCATAATGGACGCGGACGCCCTGAAGCGTCATTTCCACAAAACGCATCTCCTTTTCAGCCGTCGATTCGCCAAATGTATCGGCACTTGACGGCGCTGATTTCCCAGCGGTCGCGGATTTCCTGCGGCACAGCCACGGTTCTTTCCAGCGTGCAGCCCAGCCCCAGGCACGTCTTGCGGCTCGCCCAGTTATCCGGGTCAGTCGTGATGACGACGCTGCTTTTGCCATGCAGGGCAATCAGCGGACGCAAGAGCGCACAGGCGCGGCGCGCGTAGTGATTGCCGCGATACGGCGGGTCAACATGATAGCCAATATGCCCGAAATAGTACACACAGGGGCTTTCCCCCATCCGCAGGGAGATGCGTCCAACTTCCCGGTGCGTCCCGTGCGGCACAATCATATAGTCATACACGCGGCCGAATCCCATTTCCTTTTCCGGCGGATAGAGCCGCAAGGGCAGTAAGTCAATCACGCCATCGGAAAACTCAGCACGCACTCTGCGAAACAGCATCCTTACACATCCTGTATCTGCACCTGCGGAAGCAGGGCAGCAAAATCATCGGGGCGAATCAGCTGCGTCCCCTCGGTCATTACCGACGCACAGCCCGCCGCCGCGCCATACGCCAGCGCACGGCGAACGTCCCCTGTTTTCTCCAAGCCAGCCATCACACCGCCGACCATTGCGTCGCCCGCGCCAACGGTGGACTGCACCCGAACCGGAATCGCTGGGGCAACCATGGCGCCGCGTTCCGACACCCACAACGCACCCTCTCCGCCGAGGCTCACGAGCACATTCTGCGCGCCCATTTCAAGCAGCTCCAGCGCTGCCTGATGCACATCCGCCATCGTCGGCAGCGGACGGTTCATGGCGGCTTGCAGTTCACTTCGGTTCGGCTTGACGAGGAACGGACGCGCCGCCAGCCCCGCCATCAACGCCGCGCCGCTCACATCCAGCACAAACAGGCGCTCCGGCAGGGAGAGCATCAGGTCGCGGTAATACTCCGGCGGACATTCCGGCGGCAGCGACCCCGTCAGGACGACATACTGCCCCGCAACTGTCTTTTCCGCCAGCAAGTCCGAAAACGCCCGCTGATTCTCCGCATTGACCGGCGCGCCGGGTTCGTTCAGCTCCGTCACGCCCGTGCCGTCCTGCGGGACAA
>OLZV01000576.1_pt1 | contig 15196 bp, 9 predicted proteins | sample 1644531 | NCBI WGS metagenome assembly OLZV01 (sample SAMEA103958115, study PRJEB25191) | human gut metagenome | biome: human-associated habitat [ENVO:00009003]; feature: intestine environment [ENVO:2100002]; material: feces | place: Germany | collected 2013/2015
GTCGCAGCAGGGGTGCGGTTTGGTGCTGACGATTGACGCGGAAATTCAGGAGATGGTCGAAAAGGCGATGCGCGAGTGCATTGAAGTCAATCAGGCGCAGTCGGTCATCTGCCTTGTCAGCGACGTGAAAACGGGCGCGATTCTGGCAATGTGCATGAACCCATGCTACGACCCGAACGATCCGCCGCGCAACGACGCGGAAACGCTGACGGAGCTGATGCGCCTGACCGCGATTTCCGACGTTTACGAGCCGGGCAGCACGTTCAAAATTCTCACGGCGGCATCCGCGCTGGACAGCGGGGTGACAACGCCGCAGGATTCTTTCTATTGCTCGGCAAAAATCACCGTTGACGGCGACACCATCCGCTGCTGGGGACGGCCGCACGGCGCGGAGACGATGGCAGATGGGCTGAAAAACAGCTGCAACCCGGTGTTTGTCGAGCTGGCGCTGCGGATGGGGACGGATACGTTCTACCGCTACCTGACGGCGTTCGGGCTGGGCAAAAAGACGGGCATTGACCTGCCGGGGGAGTCGCCGGGCATCCTCATCACGTCGCGGAACGTCAAACGCGTGGACCTGGCGCGCATCGGCTTCGGACAGTCCGTCGCGCTCACACCGATTCAGATGATGATGGCGGCGAACTCCGTCATCAACGGCGGAAAGCTGATGAAACCCTACATCGTCAGCGAAATTCAAACGCCGGACGGGGAGACGCTGGAGCGCTTTCACCCGACGGTGATGGCAGCGCCAATTCGCCCGGAAACGAGCGACACGATGCGGCTGCTGCTGGAGCGTGTCGTCTCAGAAGGCGGCGGCAAGAACGCGGCGATTGCTGGCTACCGGCACGGCACAGGTTTACAAGAATGGACGCGTCGTGCGCGACACGCACATCGGGTCGTTCTACGGCTTCGCGCCGGTGAACGATCCGCAGGTGAGCATCCTTGTCATTGTCAAGGAGGCGGACGTGCCGATTGACTATGGCGGCACGACGGCGGCGCCTTTTGCCCGGCAAATCATGCAGGAAATGCTGCCGTACCTCGGAATTGACCCGGAAAATGATGAAAAAGATGAAGAAATTGAAGTTCCTGCGCTGAAAGGCTTGACGATTGGCGATGCAAAGCGTAAACTGTCACAGGTGGGATTGGAAAGCGTGACGGACGGCGCGAACACCGTCGTGCTGGATCAATTGCCGCCGGCGGGCGCGAAGCTCGTCAAAGGCGGGCATGTGATGCTCTACACCGCCGGTTCAGAGGAGCTGACGCCGGAAGAGCTGGTCTGTGTGCCTGATCTGACTGGCTTGGGCGATGTAGATTGCGCGCGCCTTGTGCGCCAGCGGGGACTAATGATGTCCATGACGGGGCAGGGGCTGTGCACAGAGCAAAGCCCTGCAGCGGGAGAATATGTACAGCCCGGCACAACGATTTTTCTGCTGATGGCCGGGGATGACGAATAAAGGAGCTAATTGACGATGGAACTGAGACAGCTTGTCAAGGAAGTGCCGTACTTGCTGGAAACCAGGGGCGATATGTCCGTGGAGATTGCGGCGCTGTGTTCCAACAGCCGGGAAAAGACCGAAAATGGCATCTTCTTCTGCTTTGCCGGCGCACATTTTGATGCGCATCAGTATGCCTCGCAGGCGGTGCAAAATGGCTGCGTGGCACTGGTAGTGGAACGCTTTCTGGACGATGTGAACGTGCCGCAGGTGCTGGTGAGCAACGGCCGCGCGGCAATGGCGAGAATCAGCGAGGCGTTCTTTGATCATCCGGAGCGGAAAATGCGCTTCGTGGGCATTACCGGCACGAAGGGCAAGACGACGACCAGCTACATGGTCAAGTCTATCTGCGAACAGGCGGGCTTCAAGTGCGGGCTGGTCGGCACGACGGGCAACATGATCGGCGAGAAGCACATCCCGTCCAGTAAGACCACGCCCGATCCGATTGACCTCATGCGTGACCTGAACGAGATGGTGCAGGCAGGCGTGCAGGTGGTCGTCATGGAGGTATCGGCGCACGCGCTGGATATGCACCGGCTGGACGGCATGACGTTCGAGTGCGGCTGCTACACCAACCTCAGCCAAGACCATCTGGACTACTTCGGTACGATGGAGAACTACTTCCAGTGCAAAAAGGCGTTCTTCACCTCCGGCATGGCGAAAAATGCCGCCATTAACGCCGATGATGAGCGGGCGGCGGAGCTGCTGCGCGACGTGACGATTCCGCATATGACCTACGGCATTGCGGCGGAGGCGGATTTGTTTGCGCGCGACATTGAAATCACCGAAAACGGCGTGTCCTTTGAGCTGCGGCTGCGCAACGCGGAATACATCCAAATCAACCTGCGCATGACGGGCATGTTCAATGTCTACAACGCCTTGTCTGCGGCGGCGTGCGCGCTGATTCTGGGCGTGTCGCCGGAGAATGTCCGCGCGGGGCTGGAAAGCATCCACAGTGTGCCGGGACGCATTGAAATGCTGCCGACGAACACGCCGTACCGCGTGATTCTGGACTACGCCCATGCGCCGGATGCACTGAGCAACATCCTGCGCACCTGCCGCACGTTCACCAAGAAGCGGCTGATTGCGCTCTTCGGCTGCGGCGGCGACCGCGATAAGGGCAAGCGCCCGATTATGGGGCGCATCGGCGGCGAACTGGCGGATTTGTGCATCCTCACCAGTGACAATCCGCGCACGGAAGATCCGATGGAAATCCTGCACGAAATCGAAGAGGGCATCAAAGAGACGACGGGCGAGTACGTCGTCATCGAGAACCGTCGGGACGCCATCCGCCACGCGCTGGAAATCGGGCGGGAAGGCGACATCATCGTCCTGTGCGGCAAGGGTCACGAGACGTATCAGGAGACAATGGGCGTCAAGCGGCCGTTCGACGAGAAAGTTGTCGTGCAGGAGCTGCTGACGGAACTGCGCGGCGAGTAAGCCGCTGCGCATTGAATACCCGATAATAAGGAAGGATTACCTATGCTGACAAATGTACTGCTTGCGCTGGTGCTGTCCGCGGCGATTGCGCTGGCGACTGGCCCGAAGCTGATTGAATGGCTGCGCGGTCACCAAATGAAAACGAGCGAGAACGAACTCGGCCCGAAGGAGCACCTGAAAAAGCGCGGCACGCCGATTATGGGCGGGCTGATGATTGCGCTGGGCTGCATCGTATCGTTTGTGCTGTGCGCGGCGTATACCGGCGCGTGGGTGACGACGATTCTGCCGCTGCTGCTTGTATCGCTGGGGTCGATGGCAGTCGGTCTGGCGGACGACTGGACGAAGGCAGTCAAGCACCGTTCCGAAGGGCTGACCCCGTGGCAGAAGATCATCGGCTTGTCCGTGGTGTGCCTTGGCTTCTCGGTCTGGTGCTACTTCACGCAGGGGAGCAAGGTGCTGCTGCCGTTTGCGAATACCGAATGGGACTTAGGGCTGTGGTATATTCCGCTGCTGGCGCTGACGGTGCTGTTTATGACCAACAGCGCGAACCTGCAGGACGGCATCGACGGCATCCTGTCCAGCGTGACGAGTGTCGGCTGCATGGGTTGGGCGGTGATTGCGGGCCTCAGCGCCGTGACGGTCTATCAGCACCTGAACGGCGGCTCGTTCGGCATTCCGATGGTGAAGATTCCCGACGACCCTGATGCGGCGCGCGCGCTGCAGGATAATTACAGCGCGATTGCCATCTTCGCGGCGGCGCTGTGCGGCGGCTGTCTCGGCTTCCTGCGCTACAACCGCTATCCGGCAAAGGTGTTCATGGGCGACACCGGGTCGATGTTCATCGGCGGCGCGGTGGTCGGCATGGCGATGCTGCTGCGTCAGCCGTTCCTGCTGCTGCTGATTGGCTTCACCTGCTGCATGTCCAGCGTGAGCGTCATTTTGCAGCGCTACTATTACAAGGCGACCCGTAAAATCTACGGAACGCCCCGGCGGCTGTTCAAAATGTCGCCGCTGCACCATCATTTTGAGAAGTGCGGCATGAAGGAAACGCAAATCGTGCTGATGTATACCGTGGTGACGCTGGTGCTGACGGCGCTGGCGGTTATTTCGGTCATCGTGTAAGGAGAGCGAAAAATCATGCGCAATACGGAAAAATACGCGGGCAAGCGCGTGCTGGTGGTCGGTATGGCGCGCAGCGGGATTGCGGCGGCACAGCTGCTGTGCAAGGCAGGCGCACACGTTATCATCAATGACAGCAAAGCGGCGGAGCAGCTGGGGGACAGCCTGAAGCCGCTGGAAAATCTGCCGCTGGAGCGCCGTCTGGGCTGCCCGGCGATGGAGTGCCTGGACGGCATCGACGCAATGGTCATCAGCCCCGTCGTGCCGGACAACGCGCCGTTCGTCTTGAAGGCGAAGGAAATGGGCGTATACGTCACCGGTGAGCTGGAAATGGCGTATCAGCTGTCCTCTGGCAAAATGGTGGCGATTACCGGGACGACCGTCACGCTGCTGGGCGAAATCTTCCGCAACGCCGGACGCACGACGCATGTCGTGGGCAACATCGGCTATCCGTACAGCGCGGCAGGTCTCGACAGTCAGGACGACGACCTGTTCGTCTGCGAAGTCTCTTCCTTCCAAATGGAGACGGCGGAGACATTCCACCCGAAGGCGGCGGCGCTGCTCAACATCACCGAAGACCACCTCAATCGCCACGGCACGATGGAAGTCTACACGGCGATGAAGATGCGGCAGTTCCAGAACATGACGGCAGAGGACGTCGCCGTGTTCAACGCGGACGACCCGGCACTTGCACCGCTGATTGGGCAGGTGAAGGCGCAGGTGATGCTGTTCAGCCGCAAGCGGGAAGTGGATCAAGGCGCGTTCGTCCGGGATGGCGAAATCGTCGTGCGCTTCCACGGTGCGGAAGAGACGATTTGCCCGGTGAAGGACGTGTTCATTCCCGGCCCGCACAACCTCGAAAACGCGCTGGCAGCGTGCTGCATTGCGGTCGCGATGGGCGTGAAGCCGGACGTGATTGCCCACACCCTGCGGACGTTCCAAGGCGTGGAGCACCGCATCGAGTTCGTCCGCGAGCTGGACGGCGTGCGCTACATCAATGACAGCAAGGGTACGAACGTGGACAGCACCATCAAGGCGATTCAGACCATGACGCGCCCGACCGCCATCATCCTCGGCGGCTATGACAAGCACTGCGATTTCACCCCGATGGTGCAGGAAATGCTGGCGTCGCCCTACATCAAGGAAGCCGTGCTGATTGGCGCGACTGCCGACCAGATTGAGCGCACCTGCCGCGAAAACGGCTACACGCACCTGCACCGCGCAGGGACGCTCAAAGACGCCATCGACCAGTGCCGCGCGCTTTCTTCCGACGGGTGGAATGTGCTGCTGTCCCCGGCGTGCGCGTCGTTTGACATGTTCTCGGACTATGAGAGCCGCGGGCGCATCTTCAAGGAGCTTGTGCGCGAACTGAAATAATCCCATCCCTGTGCGCTGAGAAAGGAGCAGACATGCTTCAGGTAAAAAGCGCACAAAAGCGACAGACCGCAATACCGCTGAAAAGACGCAATCCCGTGGACGGTACGCTGGTGATCATCCTCATCATGCTGCTGCTCGCGGGATTGCTGGTTCTATTTTCCGCGACGTTCTATACCGGCACGTCCACGCGCAGCCCGTACAGCGAGGTGCTCAAGCAATTGCTGGGCATTGGGCTGGGCACGGCGGCGTGCATCGTCACCAGCCGCATTCCGTACCGCTGCTGGCAGCATCCGTATGTCGTGGTGGGCGGATTGGCGCTCTCCGCGGTGCTGCTGGTGCTGGTCATCATACCGGGCGTTGGCGTGTATATCAACGGTTCGCGGCGGTGGCTGTCGCTGGGTGGATTGTCTTTCCAGCCGTCAGAAATCGCGAAATTCGCCGTGGTGCTGTATATGGCGACGACGCTGACCTACCGCGGCGAGCGCATCCGCTGTCTCTTCACGGGCATTGTGCCGGTGCTGGTCGTGCCGGGAGTTGTATTCCTGCTGATTCTGGAGCAGCCGAACCTGTCCACCGCGGGGTCAATCCTCATCGTCAGCCTGATTCTCATCATTATGGCGGGCGCGAAGTGGCGGCATATTCTGCTGATGCTCATCGGCGGGCTGGGCGTGGGCACATTCTACGCATGGTCGGAGCCATATCGGCGGCGGCGCCTTCTGTCCTTCCGCAATCCCTTTTCCATGATGAGCGATGAGGGCTACCAGCTCAGCCAGTCGCTGATTGCGTTCGGGTCGGGCGGCATTTTCGGCATGGGGCTGGGCATGGGACGGCAGAAGTACGCCTATCTGCCGTACCCGGAGAGCGATTTCATCTTCGCCATCGTGGGGGAGGATTTCGGGCTGCTGGGCTGCCTGATTGTGGTGGCGCTGTTCGTGGCGCTGATGCTGCGGGGGATGCGAATCGCCGTGCGCTGCCCGGATAAGTTCGGAACGCTGCTGGCGGCGGGGATTACCAGCAGCATCAGCGTGCAGGCGTTCCTCAACATGGGCGTGGTTGTGGGCATTCTGCCTACGACGGGGCTGCCCCTGCCGTTCTTCTCCGCCGGCGGTACGTCGATTTCCATCACGATGGCAGCCATCGGCATCCTGCTCAATATTTCCCGTGAATCAGCTATTTGAACTGTGAAATTGGCACAACGCCTGTTTTCCGGCATAGGCTGAAGCACAGGAGGTGGACGCGGATGGAAGCGTTTGTTGTGCGGGGCGGAAGAAAGCTGGAGGGTACGATGCGCGTCGATGGCGCGAAGAACGCGGCGCTGCCCATTCTCGCGGCTTCGGTGCTGACGGAGGAAACGGTGGTGCTGCAAGGCGTGCCGATGATTTCCGACGTGCGGAAGATGACGGACATCCTGACGATGCTGGGCTGCTGGATTCGCCGTGACGGACACACGCTGACGCTTGACGCGGGCGGGTTAAACCGCACGGAAATGCCGGATGCGCTGTCCAAGCAGATTCGATCGTCCATCTTCCTGCTTGGGCCGATTCTCTCGCGCTTCCGGCAGGCGACGGTTACATATCCCGGCGGCTGCGAAATCGGACTGCGCCCCATTGATTTGCACCTGTCAGGCCTGCGCAGCCTGGGCGTGGTGATTCACGAGGAAGGCGGCGTGATTCACTGCGACGGCGGCAATATGCACAGCGGCGAGGTACATTTGGACTACCCCAGCGTCGGCGCAACGGAGAATATCCTGATGGCGGCGGTGCTGCTGCCGGGAATTTCTGTTATTCACAACGCGGCGCGCGAACCGGAAATCGTCGATTTGGCGAACTTCATCAACGCAATGGGTGGAAGCGTCCGCGGCGCGGGCAGCGCGGTTATGACGATTGAGGGCGTGAAGCACCTGCACGGCGCGCGATGGACACCTATGCCCGACCGCATTGTCGCCGGAACGCTGCTGGCGGCGGGGGCAATTACGGGCGGCACCATTGAGCTGACTCGCGCCCCGGTTCAGGCACTGCTGGCGGTGAATGCGAAGCTGCGCGAAATGGGCTGCGACGTGCGCGAGGAAGAAAAACGCGTTATTCTGACTGCGCCGGAGCGCTTGACAGCGTTTGCACAGCTGCAGACGCAGCCGTATCCCGGATTTCCAACGGATATGCAGGTGCAGATGCTGGCGCTGCTGTCCGTGTCCGAGGGGACGGGCGTGGTTGTGGAAAACGTGTTTGAGAACCGATTTACCCACGCGGGGGATTTGAATCGCATGGGTGCGCGCATCCTATGTAGCGGACGAACGGCGGTTGTTCGCGGTGTCCCGGAACTGTACGGCGCACGGGTGACAGCGCGCGATCTGCGCGGCGGCGCGGCATTGACGCTGGCGGGACTAAAGGCACAGGGCGAAACGCAGGTGGACAGCGCGGAGCTCATCGACCGCGGCTATGAGCATTTTGAGACACAGCTGACCTGTTTGGGCGCGGATATCCGCCGCGTACACGCGAACGCATAATCAGGACAGCACGGAAGGAGGAATGACCCCCGTGACACAGGACAACTGGCAGCCGGGCACGCCGCCGGGTGGCAGACGGCGCACACAGCATCCGACAGCAGAAAACCCGTTTGAGGAACCGGAACAGTCGCCGGAACTGCGTCAGGAACGCTCGCCGGATCTGTACCGGGCGACAAACCCCTTCTGGAATCAGCCGTTTCGGGACGCAGAATCAGCTTCTGCGCCCCCTGATTTGGGCGAGCCGCCGCAGAGCCCCCCGCCGGAAGCGTCGGTGTGGAGCCATCCGCCTGTACTGGACACAGACAGCTACTCGGAGGAAACGCAGAAGCGCCATCACCGCACGCGGCGGGTGTGGAAAGCAATCGTGCCGCTTGCGCTTGCCATTCTCTTTGTCGCGTTCCTGTTCGGGGGTGTGCTGACAGTCCGCAACATCAGGGTGACGGGCAACGTGCGCATCAGCGCGGAGGAAATCATCCGCCTGTCCAAACTGAAACTTGGGCAGTCGTCGTTGATTAATGAGAAAGAAATCTCCAATCGCATCGAACAGAATCCGTATCTGATTTGCCGGATGGTGTCTCTGGAATCCTTCGACACGATTTGCATCGAAGTTAAGGAGCGGCAGGAGGTCACGTTCCTGACTACATCGGGCATCGGCGTAATTACCGACGCGCACGGCTACGTCCTGCGCACGGTGCAGAACGCGAACGAATCGCATCCGGAGCTGGTGCGCGTGCAGGGCTTAAGCGTCAAAAAGACGATCATCGGGCAGAAGCTGATTGCCAATCAGCAGAAGCAGCTGGACGCTGTGACCGAGGTGCTGCTGCAGCTGACCGTCATGGGTGGACTTGACCAGATTGCCGTATTAGATGTCAGCTCGCTGGACAGAATACGGATGCAGACGATGGACGGCATGGAAATTGTGCTGGGGGATTCATCGCTGCTGCATGAGAAGCTGCGGGCGTTCCTGATCGTCCGCACGGAGCTTTCGGCAATGGGCAAAACGGGCGGCACACTGACACTGACGGACGCGGTGAATCCGGTTTATGCGCCGCCGACGGTGTAATACAATCATCATCAGCACCGCAAAACATGAAAATCGGATAAAAATGACGGCGAAAAACATTCAAAACGCCCGAAAGCACTTGCATTCCAGAGAAAAAAGGCTTATAATGAAAAATGGTATATTGGATAGGTGACTGCGCCTGTCTGGCGGGGAAAAGCCGTCTGCTGACAGGCTGGCAGAAACCAAGGTACAGGGGTGTCAGAACCGCAATTTTCCCGGCTTCAGCCGTCCGGCAGAATGGCCAGACCGGGAAACAGGGGGTATGAGAGTTCATGAAGATTACGGTACCGACGATTGACTTTGGAACCAGCAAAATCGTCACGATGGTCGCGCAGAGCAATGGCGAACGCTGTGATATCGTTGGCTCCGGCGCTGTGCCGTACAGCGGATATTTGCAGGATGGCTGGAACAACCCCGATGAGATTCGGGATGTGATTCGCACTGCCATTGATCAGGCGCAGAAAACCGGCAACTGCCGCATTCATGAGCTGAATGTCGGTGTGCCGGGCATGTTCACACGCGTGATTGTCAAGGAAGTGCATGTGTCGCTAACCGGGCCTGATCCGCATGTTACAGCGCAGGATGTCCGCGCGTGCTTCAAGCTGGCGGAAGAATCCGGCGGCGACCGCATCATTCATTCCGCGCCCGCGTGGTTCCGCGTGGATGACGGCAAAAAGACGCTGTCGCCCGTGGGTATCAAGGGTCGCGAACTGTCCGCCATGATTGCGCTGGTGACGGCGGACAAGTATTTCATTGATGATATCACCTACCGCCTGCGCGATATGGATATTGAGCCCCGCGAGTTCTACTCCACCGTCGCCGGGGAAGCGACATATGCCCTGAGCCAAGATGAGCGCGACAAGACGGCAATGCTCATTGATATTGGCTATCTGTGCACCGATGTGATGGTGATGGAGGGCGACGCGCTGATTTTCCACAAGTGCCTCGACATTGGCGGCGGTCATATTTCGGCGGACATTGCGGAGCAGCTGAATATTCCATTTCCGTTCGTGGAGGAAAAAATTAAGCAGACGTACAGCTTCAACAGCACCAATCAGGATGAGACGTATGTCATTCCTGCGACGGAGGATGAACCCGCCCGCACTGTCCGGCGCGACGAAGTGACCCCGATTATCGAAGCGAAAGTGGAGGAAATCGCGGAGGCCATCAACAAAGCGCTGGAAGAAGGCGGCGTGAAGCTGGGCAAGTGGTCGAACGTCTATCTGACCGGCGGCGGCTTGATTCTCAACAAGGGAGGCAAGGACTTCCTTGCGGGCAAACTCCACCGAATCATCCGGGAGGCCCAGCGCACCAACAACAAAATGACCAGCCATGTTTTCTCCAGCGCCGTCGGGTTGACCATTCTTGTCGTGACGACGCAGGAAGAGCAGAAAGCACCAGAAGGCGGTGCAAAGGGGCTGTTCAGCCGTGCATTCCGCTGGCTGATGGGCTACTGATTGCAAGAAAACGCGGCATACAGGGCAAGATACCATATGAGCATATGAGTCAGGGGGATGCAACGTGATTGAAATTCAGAATGACCAATTGACCAGCAATTATGCTTCCATCAAGGTCGTGGGATGCGGCGGCGGCGGCGGCAACGCGGTCAACCGCATGGTCGAATCCGGCTTGCGCGGTGTGGAGTTCATCGCCATCAATACCGATATGCAGGCTTTGCAGATGTCCGGCGCGCAGACGAAAATCCAGATTGGTGAGAAAGTCACCAAGGGTCTGGGCGCAGGCGCGGTGCCGGAAGTCGGCCGCCGCAGCGCAGAGGAATCCCGCGAAGAAATCGCGGGTGCACTCAAGGGTGCTGACCTGGTGTTTGTCACCGCGGGCATGGGCGGCGGCACGGGCACGGGCTGCGCGCCGGTCGTGGCGGAAATTGCCCGCGAACAGGGCGCACTGACCATCGCGGTCGTGACCAAGCCTTTCGCCTTTGAGGGCAAGCAGCGGATGCGCAATGCGGAAGCGGGCATCTCTGACCTCAAGCAGCGTGTCGATACGCTCGTTGTCATCCCGAATGACCGGCTCTTGCAGGTCGTCAGCAAGGGGACGAGCATGGTCGAGGCGTTCGGCATTGCGGACGAGGTGCTGCATCAGGGCATCCAGGGCATCAGCGACCTGATTGCTGTGCCTGCGCTGATCAACCTTGACTTCGCGGACGTCAAGACCGTCATGGAATCCGGCGGCATGGCGCATATGGGCATCGGCTACGGCGAAGGCGAGAACAAGATGATTGATGCCGCCAAGAACGCCATTTCCAGCCCGATGCTGGAGACGTCCATCAGCGGTGCGCGCGCGGTGCTGATCAACATCACTGGCGGCAAGGATATTTCCATCATTGATATCAACGAAGCGGCAAACCTCGTCATGGAGGAAGCCGATCCCGATGCGAACATCATCTTCGGCGCGGGCATCGACGAGTCCATGGGCGACAAGGTGCGCATCACCGTGATTGCGACGGGCTTTGAGAAAACGCCGTTCCCGCCGCGTGAGCCGGTCAAGTCTGCGCGCGATATCAACCGCGATCGCCTCTATGGCAGCAATTACGGCGCGACCGGTGCGACCGGTGCGACCGGCAGCTATACGCCCGGCAACTACGGTGCGACGGGCGGGTACACGCCGTCCTACACCAGCAGCGACAGCTACAGCAGCCATCCGACCATGGGCGTTCCGCAAGCGCCGATGACGCAGCAGCCGGCACAACCCGCGTATTATGCGCCCCAGCAGCCCGCGCAGCCGCAGCAGCCGGCGTATGGTCAGCCGCAGCTGTTTGGCAATCAGCCCCAGCAGCTGGATTACGCGCAGCAGGGCTACACTGGCAATATGCAGCCTGTGCAGCAGCAGTACGCGGGCGGTGCAACCGGCCCGATGCCCTCTGTGCAGCCGCAGCAGCCCAAGCGCCCGACGACAGACGCCAACGGCGTACCTTCGTTCATGAAGCGCCGCGGCAACTAATATACACTACCAGCCCTGTTTCCGACGTGGAAGCAGGGCTTTTTGCATATTAGGATGAGAATTGCATTAGAAAAGTGCCTGTTCGCTTGACAAAACTTGCGCAAATATGGCAAAATGACGTTGATAGGAAAGATGCGTTTAAGCGAAATAGGAGGTAGAATGATGAAACGATGGATTTCTATGCTGCTGGCGCTGATGCTGCTGATGCTGGGCATGGCGACGGCGGAGGATGCGGCGGACGACGCTTGGGAGTACGAGCTGGTCGGGCGCGCAATAGAGCTTGTGCGGCAGATGGATGCGCAGGAGCGAGGGCGGCTGTTTGAGGACACGCTCAATATTACAGAGGTGGCATGTACAGAAACGCCGCAGCCGATTGACCGTGGAATGCCCCGGCAGGCGTTCATCAGCGTCAGCGTCAACGGCACGGACAAGTCGGCGTCGGTGTTGTTTTTTGTGCTGATGATGATGGATGCCTGCGCGGACACGGATGCGACGGACGAGACGGAAAACGCCTATCTGCGGATTGTAGAGCGCACGTTCGCGGTATCCCCGGAATTCGGGATGGACGCGCAGGAAACGAGCGCCGCCGCGAACTTGCTTTACGCCGGGGATGCGCCAGAAATGGGACTGTTGCTGCTGTCTTACGGCGAGCATGGCGTGGTGCTGGTGCGCTGGTTCGCGGAAAACGGCTGTGTGTGCCTGACGGCGATTCCGGTGGCGCATCAGGCGACCGAGCTGACAACAGACAAGCTGAGCGAATTCTACGCAGGCGAATTTGAGGAAGTTGACCTGTCCCGCGCGGCGGTGCTGGCGGAATCGGAACCGCATCAGCCGGACGAGGAGACCATCCGGCAGCTTGCCCTGCAATCAGCGCAGGAGATGCAGCACTGGGTGGCGCTGAGCGGCGAGCAGGAGGGCATTGTCCCGTGGAATACAGCGGAGACGGCGGTGCAAATCAGCATACTCGACTACGATGCGTCGCAGATGACGGCGTTTGAAGCGCAGATGCAGCAGTGCGGCAAGACGGAGACCGAGTTCCTCGATATCCTGGCGATTGCGCTGTACCCCTGCGACGCGCACGATGCGAGCGGTTTGCTATATCTGCGACCGAGGACGGGTACGCCCATTGTGGTGGCGTGGCAGGCAATGAACGGCGCGGTGGTGATGCGCAGCGTGTACGCGCCGCAGGATGAAGAGGACGATACGTGGGAGCAGACGGCGGTCATCAATGGCATCATGACGGCGCGGAAGCTGGTGGACATGGTGTCAAACGACGCTTTTGTGGATTGGCAGCAGTGGCGGAAAGAGGACACCATCAGCGACATTGACCGACTTCGCAGTGCTGACGTTTCGCGCCCGACGGAAGTCTGGATTTGTCCTGACACGTTGAGCAATGAATGGGGCGCTGTGACGCTTCGCAACGATGAAATGCTGACGGTGGCGAATCAGCCGCATACGCTGTCGCTGCTGCTGTGCTTTGCGCCGGACGCGCTGATTTGCGTGGAAATTTCGGGAGGTGCGGAGGAAAACGACTATTCTGCCCATGTGCCGCGGTACACGAAGGAGGATATTCTGCACAAATGGGGGGACAAAGCGTATTTGTGGGATACAGCGAATCTGCCGGACATGCTGGACTGGATTCGATCGGAAGTCATATTTGGCGACACGGCGGAGAAAATTTTGCGGAACTACATTGTGTATGACGGAGACGGCGGCGACCTGCTGAACGGCAAGGAATATCTGCTTCAAGTGAGATTGAAGCCGGAAGTGTGCGAAAGTCTGGTAATTCCGCCGGAATATGCGGATGCGGGCATTCAGGCTTCGTGGCTGTACTATCCGGCAGAGATGGCGATGAATCAGCTGGCAATCATTGACCCGGAGGAAGAGAAAAGTCAGCAGTGGATTAGCGCACACATTATGGAGTACATGCGGCGGCATGGCACTGCGGAAGGCGTGACGACGGAGGAAGAAGGCTGGGGGATGACTGTGCTGATTCCGGAGACGGGTGCGCCGGTTCAAATGCTGTGGCGGGTGCAGAACGGCATGATGCGCGCGCATGTTGTCTGGATGCCGTCGGAGCAGCTTCGCGCGTGCGAAACGAACGAGGACTTGGCGGTGCTGCTGAATGCTCAGGTGGCGGGAATTGTGCTGGAATAATCCTGCAAGGGAAATGAAATGGGAAATAAAGAAAGGAAGAACCCCATGAAGAAGATGCTTGCAATTCTGCTTGCCCTGCTGATGATGCTCACCGGTATGGCGACAGCGGAAGAAACGACGGATAACAACACGAACATCAGCCATATGCTGGAACTGTGCCAGCGCGTGGATATCCTCCTGCACAGCGACCGCATTGTGGCCGATTTGGTGGGCGACACGGACGCCGCTATCACCGAGGAACAGAAGATTGTCAATCGCCTGCGCGCGGGAAACCGCACGATGCCATCCGCCGTCTACTATGTCACGGGCGAAACGCTGCTGGCAGGCTTCATCGGCGATAACCCGGATTACACCGATACGCCGGAGCAGCGCAGGGTGCTTCAGCTGATGCCGCAGCGCATCTTGATGGAGCAGCAGGATACATATGGCAAGCAAATGCTGAACCAAATGGCGCGCTCGACGCAGTATCCCAAGCCGGACGGCGAGCCTGAAATGGGCATGTATATCGCTCTGTACGCGGATGCGCTGCCGATGATGAGCTTTTGGATCAGCGACGGCACGGTGAACGAGATGTACTGCACGCCGGTGCTCTCGGATGAATTGGCGGCGTGCAAATCCGCTGAAGAAGTGACGGCATGGTTCGCGGCGCAGCAAATGCCCGAACTTGCCTGCACGGCGGTGGATTTGGCGGGCGTTGCGGCGTATCCCTTTGCGGAGGATCCGTTCGGCGACGAGGGCGAGCCTGTGCCGTTCGAGCGTCTGGCAGAAGCGGGCAATGCGCTGGATGAACTGATCGAAAGCCGCTATTTGCAGACAACGTGGGGCATCAGCGACGAGGATGTGGCGAAGCTGGCGGCATACGCGCATGAGGGGCAGTCGCCGCGCAGCATCTACCGTATTGAGCTGATGGAATCGTCGATGGCGCAGATGCTCCGCTTGACTTACCGTTCAGAAGCGCCGCAGGTGCTGTACGAGGTAACCTGCTCGTGGGCAATGGAAATGTATCACATGGTGACACTCTTTGCCATGTACGACGAATACAACGCGGGCGTGCGGACGTTGTATCAGCAGGAAGAGGACGAG